>Ga0302314_10000295_pt1 | contig 90197 bp, 63 predicted proteins | sample III_Palsa_N2_3_FD_200533 | JGI IMG/M metagenome (GOLD analysis project Ga0302314, IMG submission 200533) | Peat permafrost microbial communities from Stordalen Mire near Abisko, Sweden - III_Palsa_N2_3 | ecosystem: Environmental > Terrestrial > Soil > Palsa > Peat permafrost | place: Sweden...
CGATTTTTGCCCTGCGCCCGGTAACATTTCGCTACCGGCTGGAGATCGACCCGGCCGGCGAGGCCCAATTCGGGCTGGTCGCCGAGGAAGTTGCCAAGATCTCCCCGGACCTGGTCACGCGTGACGCCACTGGCCAGATCTTCACCGTCCGTTATGACGCCGTTAACGCCATGTTGCTAAATGAATTCCGGAAGCAGCACGAGGAAGAGGCGACGCAAAGCCAGACGATCTTGCAGCTACAGGACCGAGTCGCGGCTCTGGCGGCTCAGGATCGCGATTTCGCAGCGTTGGCGGCTAGGATTGATGCGCTCGAAAAAGCCCGGTCGAATCCTAGCGGGAATTAGGCCGATTTCCTAAGGAAGCTTTGCCCGGTAGGTGCTCCAGTGCGCCAGGAGTTCGCTCGTGACCGCGCTGCCGACCCGATAGTCCGCCTCCAAGGCCGGGATCACGGCTGCCCCGGCGGAGTCGTTGATGACCTCGGTCCCGAACAGGCCCTGCGGGGCCGTGACCCCCGGAGAGGGCACGCTGTAGTTGCAGGCTGCCCGCAGGATCAAGAGGCGGGTTTCATCGACTTTGCCCATCATGCTCAGCCGCTGCATGGCGAGGCAGACCCCGGCGTCTTCGCAGTCCACCACGTAGAGGGCTCCCTTGCCGCGGGTGTAAAGTTTCACCCAGTCCGCGGCCCACTTCGTCATCCCGGCGCCGTAGTAGAAACGGTCGACGCCCATGCTCTCGCCGACGAGGATCTCCGCCGGCAGCTGGGCTTTGGGATAGTCGACGAATTTCCGGCCCAGTTTCCTCATGGCCGGATCGTCGGGCAGTTGGACGTTCTTGCTTGTCGCGTAGGCCCAGTGGACGAGGTCGGCATTAAGGTGGAAGGCCACCTTGCCGATTCCCCCGCCGCTGCCGTCGTCGACCGTGCCGGCGGCGGGCACCGCGTCGACGTTGATCGAGCCCTTCCCGGGCTCGGTGGCCCCGAAGGCCACGATGCCGTACGGCCAGGAGGCGGGGATGTCCCGGCTGTCGAATTCGAACGCCGGGTCGCCGTCCACCACGGTGTCAACCCACACCGCGGTGCCCAGCGGGACCATGGAGGCGTCCCCGCCGGCCACGCCGCTCAGCAGGAAGTAGGTGTGCCGGAGGTCAAAGCGGGGATCGGCAGCCAAGGCCATGATCTGAACCGCGCACCGGGAACTCGTGCCGGAGACCATGGCGTAAAGGCCGTGGTCGTTGGTGAGCAGGGCATGGTCGACGCCCGGTACTTTGATCTCGTGGTCCAGGTGCTGCCGTTCCGCCCAGAACTGAAGCTCACCGGGCACGTCGCCCCGGTCCTTGCCGGTTTCATAAGTGGCGATGACCAGGACGGGAATCTCCACCGGAGCGGGAGGGGTGGCCGCCGCCAAAGCCGAGCCGGCCGCAAGTAGCGTCGCCAGGGCGACCGGGATGAACCACACCGATCGGGGGGCCGGGGAGCTCGACACTTTGAAACTGGTTTGCGCGCAAGAATTCATGGAGGCGAATAAAGGGGAAGGGAGGATGAACTGGTGGATGACGGATCTGAGCGGTATTCTATAATGGGATACACTCTCACCCTGGCCGTCATACGGTAAGCACGAAATGCGCCTAAATGCTGGAGCCAAAGGCGGTGAGGGCCTCCGGGGTCGTAAGGCGAAATTGCGATATGTGTAAGTGTCGGGATCGGAGCGGCTTAATTCAATGCTCATTTTATTGCGCCATGCCGATGGCCCCGGCCGCCCGGAACATTCGGTAACGCCCGGTGTAGGAGGGGGAGTTGTCTTGGCGGGGGCGGATTGGTGCGTCTAGGCTCCCCGCCCACGCCCAATATTCTATGCCCCCGCCTCTCGCCCCGCGCCTTTTGGCGCTGTTTTTCGCCGCCGCGCTGCCGGCCGCCTTCGCCGTCACGCCGGTAGATTCCTCCGTCACAGCCGTCACGGTCTACCTGGACCGCGCGGTCGTCACCCGCACCGCCACGGTCGGTGTCGCCGCCGGCGAACAGGAGCTGGTGTTCAATCGGCTGCCCGACGGCCTGGTGGATGATTCGCTCCATGTGGCCGGCTCGGGCTCGGCCCAGGCGACGATCCTCGATGTCGCGACGACGGTCGACTGGCCGGACAAGGTGCCGGACGAGCGGGTCCGGGCGGTGCAGGACGAGCTCAAGGCCGAGCAGAAGCAGCTGCGGGTCCTGACGGACCGCGGCGCGGCGCTGGAGAAGGAGCGGGCTCTCGTAACGCGAATGGCGGACGCCGCCTCCCTGCCCGGTCCCACCGGCAAGGACGGGACGACCCCGGCGCGAATGGCGCCGGCCGAGATGCAGCAGCTCCTGGAATACTACCGGACGTCGCTCGACAAGCTGGCCCAGGAGGGCCAGGAGCTGGATGCGGAGAAGGATCCGCTCAACGAGAAGATCGCCGCCACCAAGGCCAAGCTGGGTGAGCTGAACGGCTCGGACGGGAAAAGCGTGAAGAACGTGGCCGTGCGCGTAAACGTGGCGCAGGCCGGCCAGCTTAATCTGGCCCTCTCCTATGCACTGTCCGGAGCCCAGTGGCGGCCCACCTATGAGGCGCGGGTGTCCAGCGCCGACCGGAAACTCACCCTCGGCTATTATGGGATCGTGAGCCAGAGCACCGGCGAGGACTGGAAGAGCGTGGCGCTCACCCTTTCGACGGCGCACCCGTCCGTCGGCGGCTCCGCGCCCGAGCTCAGTCCCTGGTACGTCGACCGCCTCCAACCCCGACCCATGTCGGGGGGCCGGCCGCGGGGCGAGTACAGAGCCGACAAGAGCCTGGCGGCCGGCGGCCTGGTGGGGGCACCGTACGTCGCCACCGAACCAGTCGAGTTGGAAAAGTTTACGGTCGCCGAGGCAAGGGCGGACGTCGCGGTCGGCGCGACCTCCGCCACCTTCCGGATCCAGGGATTGACCGCCGTCCCGAGCGACAACGGCCCCCACAAGGAGGGCATTGCGCAGATTCCGCTCACGGCGGACTTTAGCTACCAGACGACCCCCAAGCTCATGGCGGCCGCCTACCTGAGTGCCGCGGTCACCAATTCGTCCGACTACCCGATCCTGGCGGGACCCATGGCGGTCTTCCTGGATGAAACGTTTGTCGCCAATGCCCGCACCAAGACGGTCATGCCCGGCGAGAAGTTCGAGCTCGCGCTCGGGGTGGACGACGGGATCAAGGTCGAGCGCAAGGTCCTGAACCGTTTCACCGAGGACCTGGGCATCATCACCAAGCAAAGCCGCATCACCTATGACATCCTGATCACGGTCACCAACCACCGCCGGGACGCGGTCAAGCTGACGGTCAAGGACCAGGTCCCGGTCTCCCGGCACGAAAAGGTGGAGGTGGTGCAGGTCGCGCCGTCCCCGGACGACCTGAAGCCGGACGCCCAGGGGATCCTCGAATGGAAGCTGGACCTGGCCCCGGGCGAGAAGCGCGAGCTGCCGCTCAAGTTCAGCGTCACCTATCCCAACGACCTGCCGGTGTCCGGCCTGGAATAACCCCGGGCCCGGCTGGGCCATCGCCGCCGGCGCCGGCACTTGCCATTGCGGCGGCCTTGGGCTGGCCTTGGGCCCGCCCATGATCGTCGACACCCTGGTCTGCCTCGTCCTGGTACTGGGGGCCACCTGGGGGATCTCACGGCCGCTCGTGCGCCGGCTGCCGCTGGGGCCGGCGGAGGCCGTGCTGGCCGGGATGGTCCTGTCCCTCCTCGCCGCTTGGGGGATCGCCTGGACGGTCTTCATCTCGGGGAGCCCGCTTTCCTGGTATTGGCTGATCCCGGCCGCCGGGGCCGTCGGCCTGCTCGCCGACCACCGCGGTGTGCGCGCCCTGTGGGCGGATTCGGCCGCCCGCGCCCTCATGCTGGGCCAGGCCCTCGTGACCGCCTGGTGCGTGGCCTGCCTCGCCTTCGTGCGGTACCATTCGGGCGGGGGCTGGACCGGCGATTCGTTTGAGCACTGGGAGCGGACCTGCTTCTTCCTGCGCGCCTGGCCGGCCGAGCGGCTGTTCATCGGGATCTACCAGGTCCCGGCCCGGCCGCCGCTCGGGAATGTCCTCACCGCCGCCTACTTGCGGATGACGGCGTTCGACTACGCCCACTTTCAGCTGGTGATGACCGTGCTCTGCAGCCTCGCCTTCCTTCCCGTGGCGGCGCTCGCGCTCCGCTTCGGCGGTCGCCGGGCGGCCCAGATGGCGGCCATCATCGTGATGGTCAACCCGCTCTTCATCCAGAATGCCACCTACCCGTGGACGAAGCTCGAGGCGGCCTTCTTCATCCTCTCCGGCCTTTACTTCTTCCTGCGGGTGCGGGATCCCGACGGGTCGGTCCGCACCGCCGGGGTCCTCTGCGGCCTGGCCCTGGGCGGCGCGCTCGTCACCCACTATTCCGCGGGACCCTATGTGGTCGTCCTGGCCGCAGCCTGGATCGTCCTCGGCTTCCGGCGGGGGTGGGGGGACGGCTTCCGGGGCACGACGGCGCTGGCCGCCGCTGGCGGGGCCATCGTGCTCCTGTCCTGGTTCTCGTGGTCCCTCGTGACCTACGGCGTCCACGGCACCTTCTTTTCCAACTCCACCGTGACCATGATCCAGCGGGCGCAGATGGGCCCGGTCATGACCTTCCTCCTCAATATCCGCGACACGCTGATCCCGGCGCAGGTCCGGGGGTACTCGGGCCTCATGTTCCAGCAGGCGAGCCCGTGGGGCCGGCTCCGGGACAATTTCTTCATGATGTACCAGCTGAACCCGATCCTGGCCCTGGGCTGCGTCGGCTGCGTGGTCGCGGCCCGGGAAGCCTGGCGGGCGTCGCGCCCGAATCCCGTCGGGCGGCGGTTCTGGGCCGCGATCGTCCTCGGCGTCTTCCTCCTCAGCTTCACCACCTACGGGGACCGCGACCACTACGGCCTCGGCCACCTCTGGCTGCACTCGCTGGTCCTCCTGGGGCTCGCCTTCCTCGCCTCCCGCTGGGAGCGCCTGGAGCCCGGCTGGCGGCGCCTCCTCGTCCTCGGCTGGGCGGTGGACTTTGCCCTCGGCATCGCCCTCCAGTTTGCCGTCGAGGACTTCGCGCTCGACCGCTGGCTGACCCCGAACCTGAACCTGGGCCAGGTGATCGCCTCCTACACCGGCGTCGCCCAGCAGAACCTGGCCGACAAGATTGTCGCCCGGCAGCTGTACTTCGCCGACCTGCTCACCGCGCCTCCGCTCCTCGTCCTGGCCTTTTTGGCCGCGGTTCTGGCGCTGGCCATCGTCCGCGTCCGGCGCCCGGGCCTGCCGACCGCCACGGCGCCGTAGCGCCGGGCGGGGCGGATTCCGGTCACTGGATCCCCAGCTTCTTCAGGAAGGGCGCCAGCGAGCGGGGGCGGCCGAGGAAATCCTCGATCGAGACATTCACGTCGCGGGCGTCGCCCTGGGAATAGACCTCCCGGCGCATCCGCATGCCGGCCCCCTGGTCGAGGAAGCCATGGGGCGCGTCCTGGAAGACCGTGGCCATGTCGGCGGCGATCGAGTCCGCCCAGGCATAGCCGTAGTAGCCGGCGTCGTAGCCGCCGGCCAGGTGGCCAAAGTAGGCGACGGGGTCCGTGTCGTCGGGGATGGGAAAGAAGACCTGGTCGACGACGGCGTCGGCCTCGGCCCGGGCGTCCACCGCGGCGCCCTCGGCGCGGGGCCCATGGAGCTTCAGGTCCAGGAGGGCGAAGGACAGCTGGCGGCGGTAGAAGACGGCGATCGTGGCCAGGCGCACTTCCTTCAGCCGGCCGAGGGTCGCGGCCGGGATCTTCTTCGACGGGTCGCGGTAGTCGGCGGCAAAGGTGTCGAGGACCGCCTTGTCGTAGGCCCAGTTTTCCAGCATCTGGGAGGGCGCCTCGACGAAGTCGCCGGGGACGCTCGTGCCGGCGAAGCGGGCGCGGTGGGCGCGGGTCAGGGTGTCGTGCATGCAGTGCCCGAACTCGTGGAAGATCGTCACCACGTCCTGGTGGGCCATGAGCGAGGGGGCGCCGTTGGCCGGCGGCGGGAAGTTGCAGACCAGGCACACGACCGGGCGGCGATAGACCCCGCTCGGCAGGAGCCGGCCCTGCTGGATCGGGAACTCGGCGAAGTGGTTGTACTTGCCCTCGCGCGGGTAGAGGTCGAGGTAGAAGAGGCCCATCGGTTCGCCGGTCTTGGCGTCGGTCACGCCCCAGAGGGTGACCCCGTCCGCCCAGGTGTAGGGCGCCTGCAGCTGCTCAAACTTGAGGCCGAAGATCGACTGGTAGATGGCAAACATCCCCTGCCGCACCTTTTCCATCGGGAAGTAGTCCCGCAGCGCCTCGGTATCGACCGTGTACTTCTGCTTCACCACCTGGTTCTGGTAGTAACGCCAGTCGGAGAAGTCGATTTGGGCGTTCTGGTCGCCGGTCTCGGCCGCCTTCAGGGCCCGCATCTCCGCCAGCTCGGCGTCGAACTTGGGCTGGATGCCCTTGATCAGGTCCTCGATGAACTTGGTCGCCGCCGCCCCGTTCTTCACCATCTTCACCTCGGTCCGGAAATCGTCCCAGGAGGCGTAGCCGAGCTTGCGGGCCAGGTCGGCCCGCAGGGCCACGATCTTGTTGAAGAGGGGCAGGTTGGTTTCCTGGGCCAGCTTGTATTCGGCGACCGTGACCTTCCGGCGGGTGGCGGCGACCGAGCAGTGGATCTCCACCATCTGGCGCTGGGGGGTGACGTTGACGAGGATGGTGTACGTGTCGTCGCCCGTCTTGACCCCGGGGGAGGTGAGGAAGGAGTCGGGCACGCCCGCCAGTTCCGCCTTGGTGAAGGTGAGCGGCATGCGGGCCTTGACGATATTGGACTGGAAGTCGGTCTCCCAGTCGCCCAGCTGCTTGCGCTCGGCCTCGACCTGGCTGCGGACGTCCGGCGGCAGGTCGAACCCGGCGCGGCGATAGTCCCGGAGCGTGAAGTCGTACAGGCGCTGGTCCTCGACCGAAAGGGTAGACCGGTCGACCTTGACCGCCTTCAGCACCGCATAGAGGTCGCCCCGGTAATCGATGCTGACGCCCCATTCGCTGAGTTCCTTCTGGGCGTCGTCGCAGGCGTCGCGCACCTCCTTGCTCGTGCTGGTGTTGTCCTCGAGGTTGAGCCGACCCCCGAGGTAGCCGGCCTCGCCGTTCATGGAGTCCAGGGCCCCGAAGGTGCTTTCGAAGGTGGCCTGAGCCGGGTCCTGCTTGATGATGGCGTCGATCTCGGCGTTGAAACGGGCGATCCCGGAATCAACCGCGGCCGTGACCTGCGCCGGCGTGGTCTCGAAGGTGGGGAGGACGATCTCCGAGTGGAACGGGGCGGCCAGGGCCTGGAACTCGGCGACCGTGCGCAGGGGCGCGGCGCCGGCCAGACTGGTCACGAGGGGGAGGAGGAGGCAGGCTGAAGCCTGGAGGGTACGCATCTTGGCATGCTGCCTTTCCCGCGCCCCTCGTCAACGGGGCAACGGCCAGCGGTCATTTGGCGGGTTGGGCGGGAGCCGCGGCGGACGGCTGGCTCCCGGTGAAGAGGGGCGCGGCGTTGCGGACGCTGCGGTAGAGGCCCCAGCCCAGCGGCGGCGCCACGACCAGGAAGGCCAGGAATACCGTGAGGGGAGGAGCGGGCTTCACGGCTCAGGTTCCGGGGACAGGGAAGCGGTCGGCACTACGGGAATTCATGTAATTTCGTCGTTTGAGGCGAAATTCCCCCGCCGCATTCCTTAGGATCCTCAGTGGTTGGCAATGGCAGCGAAAGAAAAAGGAAAAACCAGGTCTAAATTAAAAAGAACGACCGCCATCAAACCCCCGGGCATTGCAGAAATTCCCCGTGTCACGCAGGCCCTGAATCGACCAGCCCTGAAGCTTGGAGGTGGTAACATCCACGAGCTGCCGGCCGAAATCGTCGGCACGCTCGGCGGGGGCGCCGTCGACGTGCTCCTGAACGAGGTCACCCTCCTGCGCGCCCGCGTGCAGAACGTCGAGAACCAGATGCTGCGCCTCACGCTCGGCCATGGGTTTGGCGGCGGCGGGATCGCCGAGATTCCGCCCATCTCCGAGATCCAGAACTTTGGCGGCGGCGGCTTTGTCCCGGTCAAGGGCGTGGCCGAACTGGGACGGTAGCGGCGGCTTCCGGCCCCGTCCGATCCTTCGACGGCGTCTCGCGTCGGCCCTCGCCGCCCGTAGTCCGGGCGGCGCCGGGCCGTGCGCGCTGGCGCCATGAGTTCGCCTGCGATGTCCGCCACCGTCCGCCCTGCCGACCGAACGCGCGAGGAACTTCGCCGCCTGCTCCGCGACGAGGGCATCCTTTATGCCAGCCCGACCCAGCCAATCCGCCACCGCGATGGCCGGCTGGCGCCGTGGGCGTTCTACAGCTGGCAGGTCACCCTGACCGAGCGCGGGATGCGCCTGGCGGCCCTTGGTCTCCTTCACCGCCTCCGCAAATTCCATTCGACCCAGCTCGCATCCTACGGGTACACCGGGCTGCCGCTCATGAACGCCTGCGTCCTCCTGGGCGGGGGACGCTACTCGGGGCTCGCGGTGCGGGAGCAGCCCAAGCAGTCGGTGGCCTGCCGCCAGGTGGACGGACCGGTCGACCGCTCGCGCCCGGTGGTGCTAGTCGATGATTCCCTGAGCTCGGGCACGTCGCTCGCGCGCGGCATCGCCGCGCTGAGGGCGAACGGTTTCCAGGTCGAGGGCGCGGTGGCCCTCGTGTACTTTCCCGGCCGCGGCGGCCTTGAGCGGGCGCGGGCGGAGGGCTACCGCGTGGAATACCTCTACGACATCACGCGGGATCTCGGCTTCAGCCTGGACGATTGCCCTGGTGCCGCGCCGAGGCCGGCGACTGGAGCCTGGATCGAGGACGGCCTGCATCCCGCCGAGGCGGCGCGCCGCGTCGCCGAGTTTTTCCTCTCCCGCCACACGGCACCCCGCCCCCCGACCCGGTTCGACCGGCCCTGCTGCGGCCAGGGCGGAGTCTTCGTGAGTTTTCGCCGGCGGTCGGATGACTACCGGGTCGCGCGCTCGGGGTTCTGGAACTTCGAGGCGGCGCCTGCCGACCCGTGCGCTGGCTTGGTCGAGGCCACGATCCTCACGCTGCGCGAGGCCGGCGCCAGGATCACCCGGGCCAACCTTCCGGAGTTCAAGATCGCAGCAACCTTTCTCGGGCCGCTCGAGGAGATCGCCCCCCGGGACCTGGACTTTGACCGCTACGGGATCGTCGTTCGCAGCCTCGTGAACCCGAGGCGGATGGGGGGCGCCCTGCCGAACACCCAGGTGTTCACCGCGGAGATCGCGCAGTACCTCCACGCGCGCGACCGAAATGCCCAGCTCGGCGCCGGGGAGCCCCATCAGCTTTTCCGGCACACGATCGAGAAATGCGTCGAGCCCGGGGCGGCGTGGCTGGCGTACGGCCGCGCGGAGGCGCTCCCGAATAGGCGGGCGGAGCGGGCCGTCGGTGCCGGTCTTGTCCGCCGGGCGGCGGCGACAGTCCGGCATGTCCTCACCGGAAGGCGTCCAAGCCCGCCGCCCGGGCTCCGGGCGGCGGGGGCATCGCCCGGGTTCGTGGCCGTGTCGCTTTACCGGGGCGGCCTGCTCGGCTGGGGATCGGCCGGCGGCGGGTCCCTGGCCGAGAACCTGGACGCGGCGGCCGCGGCGGCGGCGGCCCGCGTGCGATCTCCCGGAGATTGTCGGGGACCCAAGCCCGACGTCCTGGTGACGCTCCTCCATGACCCTGAGCATTATGGGACGGAGACCACGGACTACGTGGCGCACAAGCTTCGGGCGGGCCTCGATGCCCTGGTTGCCGAGAGCGGCCCCAACTGCCGGCTGTTGCTCCCAACCGCCCTCGTGCACCATAGCTGGTCCAAGAAGCAGTTCGTCGGCGCGCTCGCCACCGGCGGCGGACTCCCGCCGAGCCCGGTGCGGTGGACGGGTTACCGGACCACGAACTGGCTGCTCGCCCATGGCAGGGCCTCGCCGGTTCGGCAGGGATTCGTGGCGCGGCCGGGGGGGCGCCGGAGTTTGGCGGATCCCGAGATCCGGCGCCTCGCGGCCCGGGTCGCCGCTTACATTGTCAACCACCTGGACCGCGGGGGGGTGCCGGACTACTGCTATGATCCTGTGGCGGACGAAGTGCAGGCCCGAGGCACGGCAGCCCGCGCCATCCACGCGCTCGACGCCCTGGGCCAGGCCGGGAAGACCCTCCATCGGCCCCGCTGGCAGGCGGCCTCCCGTTCCGGTCTGGCCACCTACCTCGCGCAAGTCGATGTCCGGCGCGGCGGCATTCTGGCGCTGGCCGATGCCGAGGCCGGGGGCTTGGCGGAATGCGTGCTCTTGGCCGCGGCGGCCGCCAGCGGCTCCCCCGCGCTGGCCGACGGGCCGGCCGCCTCCGCCCTGGCCACCCGCGCGGCTTCCTTCTTCCGGGCCTCCGGGGCCATCACGGAGTTGCCGGAGGCGGTGCCCGGCCAGTCTCCGGACTACCTGCCGGGAGCCGCCCTGCTGGCCATCGGGCGCTTCTGCCTTGCGCGGAAGATGGACCTGCCCGATGGCTGGCGACGGCACGTTGACTGGTGCGGCGCGCGGTTCCGACAATTTCCGAACTGGGGCATGGCGGGGTGGCTTCCGCAGGCGGCCGACGCGCTGCTCCTGCGGGCTGCGGATCCGGCCCCGGCCCTGCTGGCCTTCGAGGTCGCGGACTGGGCGACCGAGCGCCAGCTGGTGAAGAATGGCGCGTTCCTCGAGGAAATGAGCCGCGCGGAGCCCAGCTTCAACACCGGCTTCGTCGCGGAGGGCATCGCCGCCGCCTGGCGGATCGCCGTTCGCCGGCGCGAGCGCGGCCGCGCCCGCCGCTATGAAGATTCGTGGCGCGCGGCCTGCGGATTCATGGCGACGCTCGTGATCCAACCGGAGGACACGTTCTGCCTGCCACGCCCCTCGGCTGCCCTCGGGGGCGTACGGGCCGTGCCCAGCCAGTGCGTCGTGCGGATCGACCAGGCAAGCCACCTACTGCACGCCCTGGTCGACGGGCTTCGGGCCGACCGCCCCTAGGGTCTTTTCGATCTGGTCAAATGGGGCCTCCTGACCGCCCCGGGCGGCCTTATCATCGCGGCCTCACCCGGACGATCACGGGCTGCAGCGCCAGCCAGTTCGGTCTCGTGACGAGCTGTTCCTCGAACGCCAGGGGCGGGGAGATTCAGCATCGGCGAGGCGGGGGACAGCCTGTTCCTTACCTTCACCCGGTCCCGAGCCCCTCTCCTGGGTGCACAGGGGCGCGGGCTGGCGGCGATCCCGCGGCCGGTTGCCCGGCGGCTTCGGGCCCGGGCGATCATTTGGCGGGTTGGGTGGGAGCCGCGGCGGACGACTGGCTCCCGGTGAAGAGCGGCAGCGCGTTGCGGACGCTGCGGTAGAGGCCCCAGCCCAGCGGCAGGGCCACGACCAGAAAGGCCAGGAATACGGTGAGAGGCGGCGTCTTCTTCACGGCTTGGCCTCCCGGACGTGGAACCGGTCGGGGACCGGACGCACGAGGAGGTTCAGGACGAGGCCCAGGACGAGGACCGCGGCCATGATGAGGACCGTGGTGTTGTACGCCTCCGTCCGCGGGACGCCGTGCGCCCGCTGGTAGGCCGAGAGATAGGTGACGAGTTGCGGCCCGAGGACCGCGGCGGCGGACCAGGCAGTGATCACCCGGCCGTGGATCGCCCCCACCTGCACCGTGCCGAAGAGGTCGCGCAGGTAGGCCGGGATGGTGGCGAAGCCGCCCCCGTACATCGAGATGATGACGCCGGTCAGGCCCGCGAAGAGGGTGACGCTGCCGATCCGCTGGCTGAGCGGGATGAGGGCATAGAGGGCGCACCCGAGGACGAAATAGACGCAGTAGATGCCCTTGCGCCCGGTGTAGTCCGAGGCCGAGGACCAGAGGAAGCGCCCGAGCATGTTGAAGATGCTGAGGAGCCCGACAAAGCCGCCGGCGACGAGCGGCGACACGCCGAACATGTCCTGGCACATCGGCGAGGCCTGGGCGAGGATCCCGATGCCGGCGGTCACGTTGCAGCAGAGGACGCCCCAGAGGAGGTAGAACTGCGGCGTCCGCAGGGCGGAATCCGCCGTCACCTGCGCGGTCGTGATCAGTCGGCCGGCGCGCGCCGGCCCGGCGAAACCCTCGGGTTGCCAGCCCGGGGCCGGCACCCGCACGATCCAGGCGGCGAAGTTCATCATGAGGAAGTAGGCCGCCGCCATGACGACGAAGGCCTCGGACACGCCGACCGAGGCCGGGGTGCGGAAGCGGGCCATGAGCTCCACCCCGAAGGGCGCGCCGACCAGGGCCCCGCTGCCGAAGCCCATGATGGCGAAGCCGGTCGCCATGCCGGGCCGGTCCGGGAACCACTTCACGAGCGTCGAGACCGGGGCGATGTAGCCCAGCCCGAGGCCGATGCCGCCGATGACCCCGTAGCCCAGCGCGACGACGGGGAGCGAGTGCAGACGGACGCCGAGGCTGGCGACGAGGAGGCCGCCGCAGAAGCAGCAGGCGCTCGCGAACATCGTCTTGCGCGGACCCTCGCGCTCCACCCATTTGCCGAGGAACGCGGCGGAGAGCCCGAGGACGACCAGCCCGAGCGAGTAGGTGGCGAGCACCACCTGCGGCACCGTCCAGTCCTGGCCCGGGGTAGACTGGGTGATCCCGATCGACCGGGTGAGCGGCACGTTGAAGACGCTGAAGCCGTAGATCTCGCCGATGCACATCTGCACGGCGATGGCCGCGGGTGGCACGAGCCACCGGCTGAAGCCGGGCGGGGCGACCGTCCGCTCCCGGGAGAGGAACGACATGGGGTGGGGTGGGGCGAGCAGGCCGGCGGGGCCCGCGTCGGGAAGCTACGAATCCCCCGGTGGGGAATAAAGGGAATTCGGGGTGGCGGACGCTCCGGATTCCGCGGGCCCCTACGTGCCGAGGCCCCCCATGGCGGCAGGCTGGCCGCGCGGGCTGCGGTCGGGGCCGCCCGCATCCGTGGTCTCGTGCTCGGTGCGGTAGGCGCGGGGCGTGCAGCCGCAGGCACGGCGGAAGGCCTCGTTGAAGCGGCTGATCGAGTTGAAGCCCGAGCTGAAGGCGATATCGACGATCTTCTCGTCAGTCGTGGCCAGCAGGCGCTGGGCGTGGGAGACGCGGTGGTGGGTCAGGTAGTCGATGAGCGTCGTCCCGAATGCCTTCTTGAAGAGGTTCATCGCGTAGTTGGGGTGCAGCTTCACCTCCTCGCTGATCTCCGCCACCGTCAGCGGCTCCGTGTACCGCCGGGCGATGAGACAGGCCATCTGCTCGACCTTGTTGAGTCCGCCGACCTGCAGCGCCAGCCGCTGGTTGTGGCGCTTCTGGGCGGTCGGCGACGGCAAGGTCAGGGCCAGCCGGCGCAGCCGCGCCTCCATCTCGAGCATGACGATGTTCCGTGCATCCTCGCGGCCGGCAGCCAGGTCGGTCTCCCACTGGGCGAACAGGGAGCTGTCGAGCCCCGCCCGCACCGGCGCCGTCTCGCTCAGCACCTCGCCGCGCATCAGCTGCTGGGTCATCCGCTCCGGCAGCTGGCACTGCAGGAACCAGGAAAGGGGAATGGTGGCGACGAAGTACTCCGTCCCCCGCCCGAAGTCGATTATCTGGTGCGGGATCGCGGCCCAGAACGCGCTGAGGTGCCCGGCCTCGATCCGAACCTTCCGGCCGCCCAGCAAGTACGTCACCCAGCCGGAGTGGAGCATGTTCACCTCGATCTCGTTGTGGTGGTCTGGCCGCCGCATGGGTGAGGGGACCCAGCGGACGCAGGTGAAGCCGTACGGCGTGAAGTCGGGGCGATTCGGGTCGAACTGAACCATGACTTAGAATACCGCAGGAATTGGCCACAATTGCGGAAGAAAGCGGGCAAAAGTTAGCGTAGGATGCGGCGGTCCGTCAATCCGGCTCTGCGCCGCCTTACCCGACTCCCCTGTTGCCCCCAGCAGTCGCCTGCCCCGTAACGCCGCGCGGAAGAATGCCCCGACCGCCCTCAACCCCATGATGAAAGCGACCTCCTGTCTCGGCGTCATCTTCGGCAACCGGGACTTTTTCCCCGACCGGCTCGTGCCCGACGCCCGGGCCGATATCGTGAAGCTCTTCGGCAAGCTCGGCCTTGAGGCGGTGATGCTGGACCCGGCCGAGACCAAGCTCGGGGGGGTCGAGACCCACGCCGACGCCCGCAAGTGCGCCGAGCTCTTCGGCCGGCACCGCGAGCGGATCAGCGGCGTCCTCGTCTGCCTCCCGAACTTCGGCGACGAGAAGGGGGTTGCCGACTCGCTGAAGCTGGCCGAGCTGCGCGTCCCGGTGCTGGTGCAGGGCTATCCCGACGAGCTCGACAAGCTCGATGTCATCCGCCGCCGCGATGCCTGGTGCGGGAAGATCTCCGTCTGCAACAACCTCCGCCAGGCCGGCATCCCGTTCTCCCTCACGTCCCAGCATGTCGTCCACCCCCTGGACGCCTCCTTCCGCCGCGACCTGCAGAAGTTTGTGGCCGTGTGCCGCGTCGTCCGGGGCCTGCGCCGGGTCCGGCTCGGGGCCGTCGGCGCCCGCCCGGGCGCCTTCAACACCGTCCGCTACTCCGAGAAGATCCTCGAGCGCAGCGGGATCAGCGTCACCACCGTCGACCTTTCCGAGATCCTCGGCTCCGCCGGCAAGCTGGGCGAGGCGGACCCCCGCGTCACCGGCAAGGTGGAGGAGATCCGGGCCTACGCGAACGCCACCGCGGTCCCCCCGGCCAAGCTGATCCAGATGGCGCGCCTCGGCGTCGTCCTCGACGACTTCGTGGCGGCGCACCAGCTCGACGCCACCGCCATCCAATGCTGGACCTCGGTGCAGGCCAACCACGGCTGCAACGTGTGCACGTCGATGAGCATGATGAGCGAGAACTTCCTGCCCAGCGCCTGCGAGGTGGACGTCACCGGCGTCCTCACGATGTACGCGATGCAGCTCGCCGCCAATTCGCCGAGCGCGCTGGTGGACTGGAACAACAACTACGGCGGGGCCGATGACAAGTGCGTGCTCTTCCACTGCGGCAACTGGGCGAAGTCCTTCCTGCCCGACATCAAGGTCCTGAATGCGCCGATCCTCGGCTCCACCCTGGGGGTCGAGAACACCTGGGGCGCCCTCGACGGCCGCACCCCGGCGAGCCCGCTGACCTACGGCCGGATCACGACCGACGACACCGCCGGCACCATCCGCAGCTACGTCGGCGAGGGCGAGCTCACCAACGACGAGCTCCGGACCTTCGGGAACCGCGCCGTCGCCCGCGTGCCCCGGCTCCAGCAGCTCATGCAGCACGTCTGCCGCGAGGGGTTTGAGCACCACGTGGTGATGAACGCCTCGCTTACGGCCGGGATCCTCGCCGAGGCGTTTGGACGCTACCTCGGCTGGGAGGTCTACTACCACGAGGCGCCGCGGGCGTGACATGACCGACCACGAACTCTCCCTCCAGGCCACCATCCTCCGCCGGCGCCTGCTCCGGCTGATCCACCATGCCGGGGCCGGTCACACCGGCGGGGGGCTGTCATGCCTTGATATCCTGAACGTGCTCTACCACCGGGTCCTCCGGGTTTCGCCCGCGACGGCCGCCGACCCGGGGCGCGACCGCTACGTGCAGAGCAAGGGCCACTGCGTCGAGGCGCTGTACACCGTGCTGGCCGACTGCGGCTTCTTCCCGGACGCGGCGCTCGACACCGTCGGAGAGTACCAGAGCCCGTTTGTCGGCCACCCGACGCGGAAGACCCCCGGCGTCGAGATGAACACCGGTGCCCTGGGCCACGGCCTGCCGATCAGCCTCGGGATGGCGATGGCCGCGAAGCTCGACAGCGCGCCCTACCGGGTGTTCACCCTCCTCGGGGACGGCGAGCTGGCGGAGGGCTCCAACTGGGAGGCCGCCATGGCCGCCTCCCACTACCGCTTGGACAACCTCGCGGCGGTCCTGGACCACAACTCGCTCCAGATCACCGGACCGACGCGCGAGGTCATGTCGAACGAGCCCCTCGGCGACAAGTGGCGCGCCTTCGGCTGGGAGGTGCGCACCGTCGACGGCCACGACTACGCGCAGCTCACGGGGGCGCTGGCGGCGCCGGCGGCCGGCAAGCCGCTCTTCGTCATCGCCAACACGGTCAAGGGCAAGGGCGTCAGCTTCATGGAAAACGTCGGCTCGTGGCACCACCGGGTGCCGAGCGACGGCGAGCTGGCCCAGGCGCTCGCCGAGCTCTCGGCGACGGAGCAGAGTCTGCGGGAGGCGGCGGGATGAGCGCGCCCGCCTCCTCGATGTTCACGCCGGCGGCCCGGGCCGTGGCCGCGCGGCTGGGCCTGAAGCCGGGCCGGCCCAACCTGGAGGAGTTCGCCGACTCCCTGCAGGCGCTGGCCGCCGCCGACCGCAACCTCGTCGCGGTCACCAGCGATTCGCGCGGCTCGGGGAAACTCGCCCCGTTCGGCCGGGCCCTGCCGGCGCAGCTCGTCGAGGTCGGCATCGCCGAGCAGAACCTGGTGGGCATCACGGCCGGCCTCGCGGCGTGCGGCAAGAAGGCCTTCGGCGTCTCGCCGGCCTGCTTCCTCACCGCCCGCGCGCTCGAGCAGATCAAGAACGACCTCTGCTATTCGAACGTCCCGGGGGTTGTCGTCGGGATCAGCGCCGGCGTCAGCTACGGCGCCCTCGGCTCGACGCACCATTCCCTGCACGATCTCGCCGCCCTGCGGGCGATCCCCAACCTCACCGTGATCGCGCCGGCCGACAACTTCGAGACCCGCGAGGCGATCCGGTATGCGGCGCGGGCGACCCGGCCCGTCTACGTGCGCTTCGGCAAGGCGGCCCTGTTCGACCTGCACGGCCCCACTGCGGCCTTCGAGGCCGGCCGGGCGATCACGCTCCGCGGCGGCCGCGACGTCGCGCTGCTGGCGACCGGGGAGACGGTGGTCCACGCGCTGCTGGCCGCCGCCCATCTCGAGGACCGGGGCGTGGCCGCCCGGGTCGTCAGCCTGCACACGGTGAAACCGCTCGACCGGCCGGCCGTGCTCACGGCCGGGCGGGAGTGCCGCGCCCTCCTCACGGTGGAGGAACACTCGGTGAATGGCGGGCTGGGGGAGGCGGTGGCTTCCACCCTGCTGCAGGCGGGCCTGCACCCGGCCTTCCGGATTGTGGGTTTCCCGGATGAGGATACCGTCACCGGGTCCCAGGCGGACCTCTTCCGCCACTACGGCATCTCCATGGAAGGACTGGCGGAGACGGCCCGCCAGCTTCTGGGCGACTAGCCTATGCCTCTCATCCTCGCCCTCGACCAAAGCACCTCGGCCTCCAAGGCGCTCCTCTTCCAGACGGACGGGGAACTGCTGGACCGCGAGTCGCGCGACCACCGCCAGCATTACCCGCGGCCGGGCTGGGTCGAGCACGATGCCGAGGAAATCTGGCGGAACTCGCTGCTGGTACTGCGCACGCTGCTGGGCCGGCAGGCGGCGCGGCTCGGCCAGCTCGCCGGCCTCAGCATCACCAACCAGCGGGAGACGGTCGTCGTTTTCGAGCGCGGCACCGGCCGGCCGCTCCATCCTGCGATCGTCTGGCAGTGCCGGCGCGGGGAGGCCCGCTGCGCGGAGCACGTCGCCGCCGGCCGGGAGGAGCTGATGCGCGCCCGGACCGGCCTCCGGATCGACCCGTACTTCTCGGCCTCCAAGCTGCAATGGCTGGTGCGGAACCGGCCGGAGCTGCGGGCGCGCCTGGCGGCTGGGGAGGCGCTCATCGGCACCGTCGAGGTGTACCTTATCTACCGGCTGACGCGAGGCGCGGTCTTTGCCGGCGACTCCACCAACGCCAGCCGCACCCTCCTCTTCGACATCGGGCGGCTCGCCTGGGACGGCGAGCTGTGCGCGCTGTGGGAGGTTCCGCGGGCGGCCCTCCCCGAGGTGCGCGACAGTTTCGCCCGCTTTGGTGAGACGACGATCGAGGGCGCGCTCCCCCGTCCGCTGCCGATCTGCGGGGTGATGGGCGACTCGCAGGCCGCGCTCTTCGCCCAAGGTTGCTTCGCACCCGGCTCGGCCAAGGTCACCTTCGGCACCGGCTCCTCGGTCCTCGTCAACACCGGGCCCGAGCGGCGTCGTTCCGGCCGCGGGGGCGTGACGGCCCTCGCCTGGGTGCGGGCCAGCCAGCCGGTCTACGCGCTCGAGGGGCTCATCGTCAGCGCGGCCTCGACCCTCACGTGGCTGCGCGACCAGCTCCAGATCCTGCCTGACCTCGACGAGGTCGAGGCGATCGCGGCCGGACTGCCGGACAACGGCGGCGTCTACCTGGTGCCGGCCTTCTCGGGGCTGGGATTCCCGCACTGGGCACCGGCCGCCCGCGCCGCGGTCGTGGGCCTCAGCACCCACAGCGACCGGCGGCACCTCGTGCGCGCCGCGCTGGAGTCGATCGCCTACCAGCTCGGGGATGCCTTCGCGGCCCTGCGGGCGGAGGCCGCGGCGGCCCTGGAGGTGGTGCACTGCGACGGCGGCCCGACCACCAACGGGTTCCTGATGCAGTTCACCGCGGACCTGACCGGCGCCGAGCTCCGCGTCCCGCCCATGCCGGATTGCTCCGCGCTGGGGGCGGCGCGGGCCGGGATGCTGGGGCTCGGCCTCGCCACGTCGCTGGAGGCGCTGGCGGCCCCGCCGCGGGCCGGGGTTGCGTATCGACCCCGGATGGACCAGAATCAGCGTGGCCGCCTGGTCGAGGGGTGGCGCAACGCCCTGCGGATGACGGTCTCAACCCCCTTAGTCTTTCCCCCGCCATGATAACCTCGCTTCGGCCCGCCGTCCTGGTGGCGGCCCTGCTCGCGGCTTCGTCGCTTCTGGGCGGCGAGCGCGCGCTCGTCGACCTGACCCGTTCGCCCAACGCGGTGATGTACATGCCCGACCTCGCGGACGTGAAGTGGAACGGCGGCCTCCTCGGGGAGCGCTTCGAGGTCGCCCGCACGGTCATGGTGCCGCACATGTGGGAGATCCTCAGCGACCCCAAGGCGAGCCACGCCTGGGACAATTACCTGATCGCCGCTGGCCTGGAGCCGGGGAAGTTCTCGGGGCCGCCCTTCAACGACGGGGACTTCCTGAAGTGGTTCGAGGCCCTGGTCCAGGTCTATGCCGTCACCCGGGACCCGGCGATCGACGCGCAGATGGACCGGATCATCGCCGTCATCGCCAAGGCCCAGCGCGCGGACGGCTACCTGCACACTCAGACCATCATCCCCCAGCGGCAGGGTGAGGCCGTGAAGGAGTTCAGCGACCGGGAACACTTCGAGACCTACAACATGGGCCACCTGATGACCACGGCCTGCCTCCATTACCGGGCCACGGGCAAGACCACCATGCTGGACCTGGCGCGCAAGGCGGCGGACTACATCGACCACCTCTGCCAGACGGTCCCCCTCGAGCTGGCCCGCAACGCGGTCTGCCCCTCGCACTACATGGGCGTCGTCGAGCTCTACCGCACGACCCGTGAGCCGCGCTACCTCGCGCTGGCCAAGAAGCTGATCGAGATCCGCAGCCTCGTCCCTGAGGCGGAAGGCAGCGACTACAACCAGGACCGCCTGCCGTTCCGGCGGATGACCGAGGTCGTCGGACATGCCGTGCGGGCCAACTACCTCTTCGCCGGGGTGACCGACGTCTACGCCGAGGATGGCGACGGCAGCCTGCACCAGACGGTTGAGAAGCTGGCCCGCAACGTCTCGGGCGAAAAGCTCTACATCACCGGCATGACCGGCGCCCTCTACGACGGCGCCTCGCCGGTCGGGGTGGATTACACCCAGCACAAGTTCATCAAGACGACCCACCAGTCCTACGGGCGGGATTACGAGCTGCCCAACCTCACGGCCTACAACGAGACGTGCGCCACCGTCGGCTACGGCCTGTGGATGTGGCGGATGCTCGCCGTCTCGGGGGACCCGCAATACGCGGACCTCTTCGAGCAGACGCTCTACAACGGCGTGCTGCCGGGGATCAGCCTCGATGGGAAGGAGTACTTCTACGTCAATGCGCTGAAGAAGCTGCGGGACTTCAAGGTGCCGCTGCGCTGGTCGCGCACCCGGGTGCCCAACATCCCCATCAGCTTCTGCTGCCCCCCGAACGTCGTGCGCACCATCGCGGAGATGCACAACTATGTCTATGCGCTCTCGCCGGCCACCGTCTGGGTGAACCTCTATGCCGCCAGCACCCTGGACACCGCCTGGACCGGCGGTGCCCGCATCCGGCTCCGGCAGGAAACCGACTACCCATGGGCGGGGGCGGTCAAGCTGGTCATCGAGGAGGCCCCGCGCTCGCCCGTCACCCTCCGCCTGCGGGTCCCGGGCTGGCTCCGCCAGGGCGCCGCCACGCTCCGGGTCAACGGCCAGGCCTTCGCTGCCCCGCTCACCCCCGGCACCTATGCCGACGTGGAGCGCGCCTGGAACCCCGGCGACACCGTGGATTTCACCATGGATTTCAAACCCACGCTCTGGGAGTCCAACCCCCTGGTTGAGGAGACGGTTGACCAGGTGGCGATCAAGTACGGCCCCTTGGTCTACTGCATCGAGTCGAACGACCTGCCGGAGGGGGTGCGCCTCACCGACGTCGCCGTTTCCTTCGGCGGACCCAAGGGCTTTGCGACCGAGGGCGAGTCCATCGGCAACACCCACATCCTGACGATCACGCTGGACGCGCTCGCCCTGAAGCGGGCCGCCTGGTCCGGCCAGCAGCTGTACCGTGAGGTCAGCGACCAGCCGCCCGCAAAGATACGGCTCAAGGCCATCCCCTACTATGCCTGGGACAACCGCGGCGACACCGACATGAGCGTCTGGATCCCCACGCGCTGAGCCCATCCTCGGCCGGAGTCTCGCCGCCGCCCCAAACCTTGCCCGCCCCATGAATCCCATCGCCCCGGCCGCCGCCCCCGCGGCCGCAGCCTCCGCCGTCACCCGCCAGCAGTGGCGATGGTCTGCGCTGGCGGGCATGGCCTCCTACCTTGACGCCGGCTCGATTGTCGCGCTCGGCGCCGGCCTGGCGCTCTTCCAGACCACCTTCCAGCTGAGCGATCGGGCCGTCGGCACGCTGGCGGCCATCGGGCCCAACGCCATCGGCTGTGCGCTCGGCGCCTTCCTGGGGGGCTGGCTCGGCGACAAGCTGGGCCGCAAGCGCATCTACCAGTACGACCTCCTGGTCTATGCCGCCGGGGTGTTTTGCATCGCCCTCGCGCAGAACCGGGACATGCTTTTCCTCGGCACCTTCGTCGTCGGGCTGGCCGTGGGCGCGGACGTGCCGACCTCGCTGGCGCTGGTCGGCGAATTCGCCCCGGACCGGGCCCGCGGGAAGCTGCTCGGGCTGACCCAAGTGGCCTGGTGCCTCGGGCCGTCGATCGTGCTCTGGCTAGCGCTGGCGCTCGCGCCGCTCGGGCTCCTGGGCATCCGCATCGTCTTCCTGCACCTGTTCGTGGTCGCGATGGTCACCTGGGTGCTCCGCCGCAGCCTGAGCGAGTCGGCGCGCTGGACCAGCGCCTCGCGGACCACCAGCGTGGCCCTGCGCCGGGTTGGCGCCCTCTTCTCCGGCGCGAACCTGCGGGCCCTGGCCTGGACTGCGACCATCTACACCTTCTGGAACCTCGCGGCCGGGACCGCCGGGGCCTTCAACTCCTACATCATCACCAAGAATGGCGCGGGCAGCCAGGCCCTCAGCGTCGGCCTGCCCAGCGTCGCCTTCGTGACGATGCTGCTCATCACCGCCGCCGTCTTCATGCCTTTTTCCGACCGAAGCTACGCGATGCGGCGCCGGCTCTGGGCCATCGGGGCGGTCTCTCAGATCCTCGCCTATGGCCTGCTGATGGTGGTGCCCTTCAGCGTCCCGGCGATCGTGACGAACATCGTCCTGTTCTCCGGCGGCGCGGCCCTGGCCGGGGAGGCCTTCTACAAGGTCTTCAGCCAGGAGCTTTTTCCGACCATGCTCCGGGGCACGGCGCAGGGCTTCAGCTTCGGATTCGCGCGGATCATCGTCGGGGTGTGGAGCTTCTTTGTTCCCCTGCTTTCGAACCACGGCGTCGGACTGCTGGCGGCCTGCCTGACCCTGTTCCTCGCTATCAGCGGGGCTGTCGGCTTCCTCTTCATGCCCGACACCTCCGGCAAATCGCTCGAGCAGATCGAGGCGGAGCGCGCGGCCCAATAGCCGGACATCGTGGACGACCTGCGGATTTCCCTCCTGCGCTGCGAATACCTGGTCGACCCGCTCGGCGTGGATGACCTGGCCCCGCGGCTCAGCTGGGTACTGGAGGGCGGGGGCCGCGGCGCCCGGCAGGCGGCCCGGCGGGTCCGGGTGGCCAGCACGCGGGAGCTCCTGGCCGCCGGGGAGGCCGACCGGTGGGACAGCGGACGGGTCGAGTCTTCGCAGACCTCGCAGGTGGTCTACGGCGGCCGGCCCCTGCGCTCGCGCGACCGTTGCTTCTGGCAGGTGGAGGTGTGGCCCGCGTTTGATCCGCCCGGGGAGCCGGTCCCACCGCTGTCGCCCATCCGGTCCGCCGTCGCCCGCTGGACCATGGGCCTGCTGGGGGCGCCGGAGTGGGCCGCCCGGTGGATCGCCGCCGATCCGGCAATCATCGAGCAGGACCCGGGGGCCGTCGCTCCAACCCTCACGGAGCCCGGGACGCCGGGGTGCTTCCGCCGCGAGTTTGCGATCGGCTCCCCGGTGCGCCGCGCGACCCTCTACGTCAGCGCCCGCGGCCTCGTCGAATTGCGGCTCGGCGGACGGCGGGTGGGGGAGGACCTCCTGGTCCCCGAGTGGACCGACTACGCCACGCGGATCCATTTCCGCACCTATGACGTGACCGCCCAAGTCGCCCCTGGCGGGAATACCCTGGAGGCCACGCTGGGCGACGGCTGGTGGTCCGGCTTTGTGGGCTGGCAGGAGAAGCGCGGACGCTACGGCAGCCTGGAGAACAGCTTCCTCGCGCAGCTGGAGATTGAGCTCGCGGCCGGAGACACGGTGACCGTGGTTACCGACGGGTCCTGGGAGTGCGCCACCGGCCCGATCATCAGCTCTGACTTCATGATGGGCGAGGTCTACGACGCGCGCCGGTCCCCGCGCGCCTGGGCGGCCTCCCGCGAGGTCGCGGCTCCGGGCGTGCCGCTCGTCGCGCAGCGCAGCGAGCCGGTTCGGCGGGCCGAGAACCTGGTCCCGGTCTCCCGGCGGGAGGTCAGTCCGGGCGTCTGGATCTACGATTTCGGTCAGAACTTCAGCGGCTGGGTCCGACTCCAGGTCGAGGCGCCGGCTGGAACCCGGGTCCAGCTGCGACACGGCGAGCGGCTCAATCCCGACGGGACCCTCTACACCGCCAACCTCCGGCGGGCCCGCGCCACCGATGTCTATGTCTGCCGCGGCGGCGGCCTGGAGGCGTTTGAGCCGCATTTCACCTTCCACGGCTTCCAATTCGCGGAACTGACCGGCCTGCCGGGACCTCCCCGGCCGGACGCCGTCACCGGCTGCGTCATCGGTTCGGCCACGCCGAACGCGGGCGAGTTCGCGTGCTCGCGCCCGGAGGTGAACCGCCTCTGGCTCAACGGGCTCTGGTCCCAGCGGGCCAATTTCCTCTCGGTGCCGACCGACTGTCCCCAGCGCGACGAGCGCCTGGGCTGGACCGGGGATGCGCAGGTCTTTTTCCGCACGGCGACCTGCAACGCGGACGTGGCCGCCTTCTTCACGAAGTGGATGGACGACGTGGAGGACGCCCAGACCGCGGAGGGCGTGTTTCCCGACGTGGCGCCGCGCCTGCGCGAGGACATTCACTATGTCGGTCTGGGCAACTTGGGCGGGGCCGCGGGCTGGGCCGATGCGGGAATAATCATCCCCTATGCGTTCTGGCGCGTCTACGGCGACCTCCGACTGGTTGAGCGCCACTGGGGGGCCATGGTCCGGTGGCTCGACTGGGTCGAGCACCACAATCCCGACGGTCTCCGGCGCCACCAGCTGGGCAACAACTATGGCGACTGGCTCTGCCTCCCCAGCGACACGAGCTTCGGCACTATCTCGCCGATGAAGAACCTGCTCGCCACGGCGTATTGGGCGGACGACGCGGCCAAGATGGCGCGCCTGGCCCGGGCCCTGGGCCGCGGCGCCGAGGCGCAGCGCTACCAGGACATGTTCGAGCGGGTACGCTCCGCCTTCCAGCAGGAGTGGCTCCGGCCCGGCGGCGAACTGGCAGTGCCCACGCAGACGGCGTACCTGCTGGCGCTCGCCTTCGACCTGATTCCGGGGGAGGCCCGGGCTTCGGCCGCCGACCGGCTCGTGGCGAACCTCCACTCGCTGGGCTGGCACCTCAGTACCGGGTTCGTGGGCATCGGCCACCTCAACCCGATCCTAACGCTCACCGGCCATGCCGACGTGGCTTACCGACTCCTGCTCCAGGAGAGCTATCCCTCGTGGCTCTTCCCTGTGCTCCAGGGGGCCACGACGATCTGGGAGCGCTGGGACAGCTGGACGCTGGCCGACGGGTTCCATAAGGACGGGATGAACTCCTTCAACCACTACTCGCTCGGATCGGTGGGCGAGTGGCTCTTCCGCCATGTGGCCGGCATTGAGCTGGATGGCGACCTCCCGGGCTACCAGCGGTTCGTGCTCAAGCCCTACCTGGGCGTCGGGCTCGAATCCGCCCGGGCGACCTACCGCTCGATGCACGGGACGATCGCCAGCGCCTGGAAGCGCGAGGGTGACCGGGTGACCTGGACGGCCACGGTGCCGGCCAACACCACCGCCCAGATTTTCATCCCGAGCGAGCCGGGCACGGATGTGGGTAGCGACGGGCTGGCGCTCAGCGGCCGCGAAGGCCGGTTCGCCCGTTGCACCGCCCCGGCCGGCACCTACACGTTCACCAGCGTCTACCGCCCCTGAGCCGCCATGAACCGCGTCACCGCCACCTACCTTGTCGAGACCCCGCTGCCTGTCGCCCAAGCGGCGGCGACCCTCGCCGGCGAGCAGTCGAGCGGCACGTTCGTGCCGGTGCCGGGCGAAACACCGGAGCTGGTTGAGCGCTACACGGCCCGGGTGGAGAAGATCACCGAGCTGGAGACCGCGGCAGCGCCGGCGCTCCCGACGGGCCGGGCCCCGGCCGCGGCCTACCACCGCGCCGAGATCGTCGTCTCCTGGTCGGTCGATAACTTTGGCCCCAATCTGCCGACTCTGGTCTCGACGCTGCAGGGCAACCTCTACGAGCTGGCCCAGTTCTCGGGCCTGAAGCTGATGGACTTCTCGGTGCCCCCGGCGCTGGCAGCCCGATTCCGGGGCCCCGCCTTCGGCATCGCGGGGTGCCGCCGGCTGGCTGGGGTCGCGGGGCGCCCGCTCGTGGGCACGATCATCAAGCCGAGCATCGGCCTCTCCCCGGCGGAGACCGCAGCGATGGTCAAGGTGCTGGCCGCGGCGGGCATTGACTTCGTGAAGGATGACGAGCTCATGGCCAACCCGCCGCATTCACCGTTCGAGGCCCGGGTCGATGCCGTCATGGCGGTCATCAACGCCCACGCCGAGCGCACGGGCAAGAAGGTGATGTATGCCTTCAACATCAGCGACGAATTCGACCCCATGCGCCGCCACTATGACAAGGTGGCGGCCAGTGGCGGCACCTGCGCAATGCTCAGCCTGAACAGCGTCGGGCTCAGCGCCGCCAAGGCGGTCTGCGACCGCGGCGCGCTGGCCATCCATGGCCACCGCAACGGCTGGGGCATGCTGAACCGGCATCCCTTTCTGGGCCTCGAGTTTGCCGCCTACCAGAAGCTGTGGCGCCTGGCCGGCGTCGACCAGCTCCATGTCAACGGCCTCGCGAACAAGTTCTGGGAGTCAGACGACTCCGTGGTCCGGTCCATCGCCTCATGCCTCGCCGCCGAGCCGCTCGGGCGGCCCGTGCTCCCGGTCGTGTCCTCCGGCCAGTGGGGCGGACAGGCCCCCGAGACCTGGCGGCGCACGCGGACCATCGACCTGCTCTACCTGGCGGGAGGGGGCGTCCAGGCGTACCCGGACGGCCCAGCCGCCGGGGTGGCCGCGCTGCGGCTCTGGTGGCAGGCGGCCGCCGAGGGCCTGGATTTTGCGGGCGCGCTCGGGCGGTACCCGGCGCTGGTCAAGTCCGCGGAGAAGTTCGGAGGAGCGGGCAAGGCTGCCGGGTCCCCATGAAATCCCCGCTCCTGCTGGCGTATTACGGCGACGACTTCACCGGCTCGACCGATGCCCTGGAGTTCCTCAGCCGCGCCGGGGCGCGCACGGCGCTGTTCCTCGCCCCGCCGACGGAGGCCGTGCTGTCCCGCTACCCGGACCTGCAGGCCATGGGCATCGCCGGGCTGACCCGGTCGCTGGCGCCGAAGGCGATGGCCGCCGAGCTCCGCGAGGCCTTTGGCGCGCTGCGCGCCTTCGGGCCGCGGCACGTGCACTACAAGGTCTGCTCGACGTTCGATTCATCGCCGACAGTCGGCAGCATCGGCTGCGCGATCGACGTCGGCGCGGAGATCTTCCGCGGCCGCTACGTCCCGCTGCTGGTCGCCGCGCCCGAGCTGGGGCGTTACTGCGTTTTCGGGAACCTCTTTGCCCGGATGGGGATTGGCAGTGCCGGGGAGATTTTTCGCTTGGACCGCCACCCCTCGATGAGCCAGCACCCGGTGACGCCGGCCGACGAGGCCGACCTGCGGCGGCATCTGGCGCGGCAAACCAGAAAACGCATCGACCTCCTCGATGTCCTCCACGTCTCCGGGCTGCCCGGACTGGCGCGGGCCGAGCTCCGGGCCCTGGTCGCGAGCGGCGCCGAGATCGTGCTGTTCGATGCGCTCGACACCCAGGAACTTCCGCTCATTGGCTCGATGATCGACGAGCAACCATTCTCGGTCGGCTCATCAGCGGTTGAAATGGCGCTGGGCGCCCACTGGAACGGGGAGCAAATCCTCCGGAAGCCCGAAGGCTGGCCCGACCCCGGGCCGGCCACTCCCCTCCTGGTGGTATCGGGCAGTTGCTCACCGGTTACGGCCGGCCAGATCGCTTGGGCGGAGGCCAACGGATTTGCCATCATCCTCTTCGATCCGCCCGGCTCCGGCGTCCCCGAGGCGGCCAACCTGGCGGTCGCCGAGCTGAAGGCGGGGCGGTCCGCAGTCGTCTGCAGCAGCCGGGGCGCGGCCGGGGAGCCAAAGGCGGCGAAAGTCTTGGGCGCCCTGCTGGGCCAGGTGGCGCGGGCCGCCTTGGAACGCACGGGCGCGCGGCGGCTCGTGTTGGCGGGAGGGGATACCGCGAGCTATGCGAGTCGGGCGCTGGGCATCGAGGCGGTCGAGATGATCGCCCCGCTGGCGCCGGGTGCGCCGCTGTGCCGGGCGTTCGCCCCCGGCTCCCCGGCCGACGGCCTCGAGATCAATTTCAAGGGCGGGCAAGTCGGGGCGCCGGACTTTTTCGGCGCCGTTGCCCGCGGAAAGGTCCGGCTCACCCCACCATCATGAAACGCAAGACTCTCGCCCTCGTCCACACCTCCGCCACGCTGGTCCCCGTCTTCGCGCAGCTCTGCAAGGCCAAGCTGCCGAACGTCGACACCTTCAATATCGTCGACGACAGTCTGGTGCGGGCCATCGGGGCCAAGGGCGCCCTCACGGCCGACATCGCCCGCCGGGTCGAGGGCTACATCACCTCCGCCGAGGCGGGCGGCGCGGATTACATCCTCGTCACTTGCTCCTCGATCGGGCCCGCCGTCGAGGCTTCTGCCCCGTTCTCGGCCGTGCCGGTGCTGCGGGTCGACCAGCCCATGGCGGACCAGGCGGTCCGGTCCGGACGGCGCATTGGGGTCATCGCCACCCTGACGACCACGCTCAACCCGACGGCCGACTTGGTCCGCCGACGGGCGGCGCTGGCGGGCAAGCCGGTCGAGATCGCGACCCGGCTCTGCGCCGGGGCCTTCGAGGCCCTCATGGGCGGGGACGCCGCCCAGCACGACAGCCTGGTCGCGTCGGCGCTCCGCGACCTCTCGCAGCAGGTCGACGTGATCCTCCTGGCTCAGGCCTCGATGGCCCGCGTCGTCGACACCCTGGGGGCGGCGGACCGGCGGATGCCGATTCTCGCCAGCCCCGGCATCGCGGTGGACTACCTGGCCACGGTGCTCTGATCCAACCCGTGATCGCCTTCCGGAAACTGTGCCTCGGGCTGTCCGGGCTCGCCTTCCTGGCGATGGTGGGGGGATTCGCCGCCGGTTCAGCTCCGTCCTGGCAGGTGGCGGCGGTCGTCTCGGCCGTGGGAGTTGCGGTTGGACTCGGGGCGGTGCCCACGCTAAGGGGCTACCAGTACACGGCGTGGATCGTTTCAGCTGTCGTCGCGGCCCTGTTGTTTCCGGCGGCGTTCCTGCATTGGGGCGGCTTCGACCTGCGGAGCAAGTGGCTCGCGCAGACGGTCATCCAGGTCGTGATGTTCGGGATGGGCACGCAGATGAGCTTCCATGACCTGGGCGGCGTCACGCGGGCCCCGCGCGGAGTCTTGGTCGGCCTCATGTGCCATTTCTCGGTGATGCCGCTGGTCGGCTTCGGCCTGATCCACCTCTTCCACTTTCCCCATGAGATCGCGGCGGGCGTCATCCTGATCGGCTGCTGCTCGAGCGGACTCGCGTCCAATGTCATGGCTTACATCGCGAAGTCCAACCTGGCGCTCTCCGTCACGGTGACGGCGATCACCACGCTGGCCGCGCCCTTCATGACGCCGCTTCTCATGAAGGCCCTCGCCGGCACGCTGATTGAGGTGAAGTTCCTCAGCATGGCGACCGAGATCGTGAAGATTGTCATCGTCCCGATCACCGCGGCCCTGCTGCACGACTGGCTGAAGCATGCGCCGGCCGGCCGGCGTCGGGGGCTGTACCTCGCCGCCGCGGCGGGCGCGGTCTATCTGGCTTTCCTGGGGGTCGGCGGCTGGGAGTGGCTGGCGGCGCAGCTCGATGCCGGGGCGCAGCTGGCCGTGGGGCTGCTGTCGTTCGGGGTGAGCGCGGTCGTTGTGGGCGCGGCTTATCACCTCGCCACCGGGCGCTTCCCGGCGGTTGACCGGCTCATGCCCACGGCCTCAATGGCCGGGATCGTCTATTTCACGACCGTGACCACCGCGGCGGGCCGCGACAACCTGCTGAAGGTCGGCGCGCTGCTCTTCCTTGTCTCGGTGATCCACAATGCCGCCGGGTATTTTTTCGGCTATTGGCTGAGCCGGGGCGCCGGCCTCGACCGAAACTCCGCGCGGTCGGTGGCCTTCGAGGTGGGCTTGCAGAACGGCAGCATGGCGTCGGGCCTGGCCGGCGCGATGGGAAAGCTTGGCACCGTCGGCTTGGCGCCGGCGATCTTCAGCCCCTGGATGAACATCTCGGGCTCGATCCTCGCCAACTACTGGGGCAAGCATCCGCCGGCCGGGGAGTCCCGGGGTTGAGGGAGGGGAAGGCCTCCCCAGGGCAGGTGTTATTTTGCCGCATGCTTTCCGCAGTATCCCGGCAGATGTTGGCGGCCAGTTGATCTAGGCTTCCCCCTGCCAGCGGTCCCTGCCGCCTGGTAACCCCCCGATGTCATCCCCGTGGAAATGGCCCAGGTGGCCCGCGCTGGCGCTGGCGGCAGCGGCGTCGGCCGGGTTCGCCGCCGAGCCACTGCCGGCGCAGCGCACGCTTGCGGCCGGCCCCTTCCGCCCGACCTGGGAATCGCTCGCAGCCCAATACCGGTGCCCTGACTGGTTCCGCGACGCCAAGCTGGGCATCTGGGCGCACTGGTCGGCGCAGTGCGTGCCCGAGGAGGGGGACTGGTACGCGCGCAATATGTACCTCCAGGGCAACCGCCAGTATGACGCCCATCGCGCGAAGTACGGGCACCCGTCCGAGTCGGGGTTCATGGAGATCGACAACCGGTGGAAGGCCGACCACTGGGATCCCGAGGCGCTGATGCAGCTCTACGTGGCGGCAGGCGCGCATTTCTTTGTGGCGCTCGCGAACCACGAGGACAACTTCGACACCTACAACTCCCGCTATTTTGACTGGAACGCCGTACGCGTCGGACCGCACCGCGACATCGTGGGGGCTTGGGCGAAGGTGGCGCGGGCCCACGGCCTCCGGTTCGGCGTCTCGAACCATTCCTCGCACGCCTGGCACTCGTTCCAGACGGCCTATGGCTATGACGCGGAGGGCCCGAAAGCGGGCATCCGCTATGACGCGGCGCGGCTGACCAAGGCCGACGGGAGGGGCCAATGGTGGGAGGGCCTGGACCCGCAGGACCTCTACGGCGGACCGCGGCCCGGCATGGTGCTCCCGGACGGTTTCACCTCGGCGAAGGCCGCCAACCAGTGGCAGGCGGACCACAATCTGCCGTGGACCGAGGCTCCCCCGCCCGGCGATCCGCTGTTCGTGGACCGCTGGTTCTTCCGCCTCCAGGACCTCATCGACACCTACCAGCCCGACCTGGTCTACCTCGACAACACAGAGCTGCCCCTGGGGCAGGCGGGGCTCGACATCGCCGCCCACTATTACAACGCCAACCGGGCGCTGCACGGCGGGAAGCTGGAGGCCGTCCTCACTGCCAAACGGATGAGCAAGGAGCACCGCCCGGCCGTGGTGCAGGACTACGAGCGGAGCGTCGGCAACGGCGGGGTCCAGCCCCAGCCCTTCGAGACGTGCACCTGCATCGGCGAATGGCATTACCAGCGGAATATCGAGTACAAGTCCGTTGCCCAGGTCGTTCGGATGCTCGTGGACGTCGTCAGCAAGAACGGCACGCTCCTCCTCAACATCCCGCAGCGCGGCGACGGGACGATCGACGACCGCGAGGTCGCCTTCCTCCACGGCCTGGCCCAGTGGACCCAGGTCAACGGCGAGGGCATCTTCGGCAGCCGGCCCTGGCGAACCTTCGGCGAGGGCCCCACCCAGGTGCCGAAAGGGCGGGCCGCCGACCGCGCCATAACCTACACGGCCGAGGACGTCCGCTTCACCACCCGGGACGGCAAGCTCTACCTCTTTGTCCTGGCGGAGCCGACGGGGCCGATCGAGGTGAGGGCCTTGGGCCTGGACGCGGCCGCCGGCCAGAACATCCAGGCCGTCCAGCTCGTCGGTTCGGACGAGCCGGTCCGCTGGGCGCAGGACGGCGATGCCCTCCACGTTGAGCCGCCGTCGCGCCTGCCGTCTGCGGCCGTCATTTCCTACCGGATCACCCTGGCCGGAAGCCCCGCTGTCGCCGCCCTATGATCGCAAACTACCAATGGTTGCTTTTGTGCTCGGGACTGGCGGCGGCGGCGCTCGGCGCTGCCGAGGAACCTTCGTTTTCTCCCTACAGCATCGAATACCCCGACCGGCCCGACTCGCCGGCGGACGTCTCCTTCCTGTTGGGAAGCCAGCCGGCGGGACAGGGCGGTTTCATCGGGGTGAAGAATGGCCACCTCGGGAAGCCGGACGGTTCGCGCTTCCGCATCTGGGGCGTGAACATCACCGGCTGGACGCTGGGATCGGCCAACCTGCCGCCGAAGGACCAGGCCGCCGCCTGGGCCACCGCGCTGGCGCGGGCGGGTGTCAACTGCCTGCGCTTCCATTTCCTCGACCTGCCCACGCGCGTCCCAGCGACCGAGGCGAGCGAGGTGAGCGCGCAGCTGGCGGCCGAGGTGGCCGGGGAGCGCTTCAAGCGCCGCCCGGCCGGCCTCGTCGACTCGCGGCGCCACGACAACCTCGCGCTGGACCCGGAGGCCCTGGACCGCCTCGACTACTTCGTCGCGCAGCTGAAGAGCCGCGGGATCTACGCCAACCTGAACCTCAACGTAGGCATGCGCTACCTGCCGGCCGACGGTGTGCCGGACGCCGCCGCCATCACCCTGAGCAAGGGCTTCACCTACTTCGGGACGCGGATGATCGAGCTGCAGAAGAACTACGCCCGGATGCTGCTCACCCACCTGAACCCCTACACCAAGACCGAGTACCGCCACGAGCCGGCCGTCGCGGCCGTCGAGATCGTCAATGAGAACTCCCTCTACGAGTTCTGGATGCGCAACTGGCTGCGGGGCGAGCTCGGCACGGGCGGTCCACCCGTCCAGCTGGACCTCACGCCCTTTTATGCGAAGCAGCTCGACGGCATGTACAATGCGTGGCTGGCCGCGCACCGCACGCCATCGCAGGTGGCACAGCTCCGCCAGCAGGCGGGAGTGCAGCCGGGCGAGCCGGTGCCGCGGCTGCGCCGGGGCGACTTCAGCATCGCGCCCCCGGAGCGGTTTCATGCCGAGGCCGAGTTCATCGGCGCGGTGGAGAAGGACTTCTTCACCGGCATGCGCGACTACCTGAAGAAGGACCTCGGCGTGGAGTCGCTCGTCGTCGGCAACGCCGACCACACCCACTGGATCCCGGACCAGCCGATGCTGCGCGCCAACCGGCTCCTCGATATCGTCGATGGGCATGTCTACTGGCAGCATCCCGCCATCTCGGGGCGGCGCGACACCCCGATGGTGGACGAGCCGTTGCATTCGACCATCGTGAGCCTCGGCCGCACCCCGCTGCTCGGCCGGCCCTTCACCGTCAGCGAGGTCAACCATCCGAACCCGAATGAATTTGCCGCGGAAATGATCCCGATCCTCGCCGCCTACGCCGCCTTCCAGGATTGGGACGGGGTCTACTTCTACACCTTCGAGCCCAAGGTGGGCCCGGTTTACCAGCACTACGTGGCCGACGAGTTCGACATCGCCCTCGACCCGGTGAAGATGACCCAGATGGCCATGGGCGCGCTGCTCTTCTGCCGGGCCGACGTCCGTCCGGCCGCCCAGACGGTGGCCCGGACCTATTCGGCGGAGCAGGTTGACGAGTCCGCCCGGCTGCCCGAGTCCGAGCGTCCCTATTTCACCCCAGGCTACCCGGTCTCCACCGTGCTGCTGCATGGCTCGCGCATCCGTTCGCTCGACGGGCCGCCGAGCGCGGCATTCGGCGCGGACCCGTCCCCGCCCTACCGCTCGGACACCGGTGAACTCGTCTGGCGCCTCGATCCCGGCCGGCACGGGCTCGTGACGATCGACTCCCCGCGCTCGCAGGCCCTCGTGGGCTTCATCCGCGGCAACGCGGAGACGGCCACCCGGCACCTTGCGGCCGAGATCGCCAACGACTTTGCCGCCATCACCCTGTCCTCGCTGACGGCGGATCCCATCCAACGCTCCAACCGTCTGCTGCTCACTGCGTGCTCGCGCTGGCAGAACACCGGCTCGCGCTGGAACGACCGGCATACGCTCTGGGACACCTGGGGCAAGGGCCCGACCCTGATCGAACCCGTGACCGGCTGGCTGACGCTGCGCGAGCTCGAAGGGGCGGTCGCGGTCACCGCGCTTCCGCTGGATGGAGCCTCGCGGCCCATGGGCACGCCCGTCAAGGGCCGCCGCCTCGAGTCGGGCTGGGAGCTCCAGCTCGGGACTCCTCCCACCACCCACTACCTGATTGAGGTCATCCGCTAATCCCGTGACCCCTTGCCGAATCATCCGCCTCGCGGCCCTGGCCGCCCTCGGCACCCTCGCACCGCGCCTGCCGGCCGCCGAGCCGACTGACCCCCTGGTCGCGGGCTTCGCGCATCCACCCGCGAGCGCCCACCCGCGTTCGTTCTGGTTCTGGATGAATGGCAACGTCACCGCCGACGGGATCACGCGGGACCTGGAGGCCATGCACGCCGTGGGCGTGGGCGGGGTCGTGCTCTATGACGGCGGAGCCTATCTGCCGGCCGGACCGGTCGGGTACCTCGACCCGCAGTGGCGTCGCCTGATGACGCATGCTATCAAGGAAGGAAATCGGCTCGGCATCGACATGGGCCTGCACAACGCCCCGGGCTGGTCGAGCACGGGCGGCCCGTGGATCAGGCCGGAGCTCTCGATGCAGCAGCTCGTGTGGACCGAGACCACCGTGCAGGGGGGCGCCCCGGTGGTGGCCGACCTTCCCCGGCCCCAGGCCAACGCGGGGTATTACCGCGACGCCTTCGTCGTTGCCTTCCCCGCGCTGCCGGCGGAAACGGTACGCTACGAGGACGCGATCGCGCGGGTCACGACCGGCCTGGGGCGGGAAGTGGACAAGGCCGTGCTCAGCGACGGCCAGCTCGCGACCACCGTGGCGATCAGCCCGGAGGACTACCTGCAGATCGAGTTCACGTCCGCCCTCGAGCTCGACGCGATCACCGTGCAGCCGGCGCCCACCGGCCGGCTTCCCAACCTGGAGGTCCTGGCCTCCAGCGACGGCCAGAAGTTCGAGCCGGTCGCCTCGGTCGGCGGCGCCGGCCACCATGGGATCCTCGCGCCGGCGGTACGGAACTTCGCCCCGGTCCGGGCCCGGATCGTGCGCCTGGTGCCCTCCGCGGCGGGTGAGGTGGCCGAGGTGGTCCTCCACCGGACCCCCCGCATCGCCGACTGGGCGGCCAAGGCGAATTTCGACTACCGCGTCTGGGGGCAGCTGACGCTGCCAACTCCGGTGCCACCCGCCGCGGCGATTGATCCCGCGTCGGTGCTCGACCTCACGGCGCGGGTGGCGGCGGGCAGGCTCACGTGGGACGCCCCCCCGGGCGCCTGGACGATCCTGCGGGTGGGGCAGACCACGACGCTGCAGAAGAACGTCTCGGCCTCGGAGGCCGGCCAGGGCCTGGAGTGCGACAAGTTCAATCCGGCGGCGGTGGAGTTCCACTTCAACCACGTCGAGCGCCAGATCATGGCCGACGCCGCGGCCGCCGGAGCCAAGGACCTGCAGACGCTCACGATCGACAGCTATGAGGCGGGGATGCAGAACTGGACGGCCGCCTTCCCGGAGGAGTTCCGCCGGCGCACGGGCTATGACCTGCGGCCCTATGCCCCGGCGCTCTTCGGGCGCGTGGTCGGCGACGCGGGCCGCTCGGAGCGGTTCCTCTACGACTTCCGGCGCGTGCAGGCGGACCTGATGGCCGAATACTACTACGGCAAGATGCAGGCGCTGGCCACGTCCGCCGGGCTGAAGTTCGGCACCGAGGGCTACGGCCCGGGCAACTTCGACGAACTGCGGGTGTGCGGGCTGACGGACGTGCCGATGACGGAATTCTGGGCCCGCACGCCGTGGACGCCGAACCGCACCGTGAAGATGGTGGCGTCGGCAGCCCACGTCTACGGCAAGACTCTCGTGGCGGCGGAGTCGTTCACCGGCGAGGCCCAGACCTCGCGCTGGCTCGGATATCCGTACGCCTTCAAGACGCTCGGCGATGAGATGTTTGCCCATGGCATGAACCAGGTGGTGTTCCACCGCTTCGCCCACCAGCCGCACCCCGACGCGGTGCCGGGCATGGCCATGGGTCCCTACGGTTCCTTCTTCGACCGCACCAACACCTGGTACGGCTCCGCCGGCAGCTGGATCGACTACCTGTGCCGCGCCCAGTTCCTCCTGCAGCAGGGCACCTATGCGGCGGACGTCCTGTACTTCACCGGGGAGCACTCCCCGGATCCCTCCGAGTTCGCGCTGCCGGTGCTGCCGGCCGGCTTCAACTACGACCTGGTCAACACCGATGTGCTCCTGCACCGCGTGGTCGCCAGAGACGGGTCCCTTGTGCTGCCCGAGGGCGGGCGCTACCGGCTGCTGGTGCTCCCGCCGGAGCTGAAGGCCATGACGCCCGAGCTGCTCCAGCAGCTGAAAGGGTTTGTCGACCAGGGCGCCGCGATCCTTGGGCCCAAGCCGGAGTTCTCGCCCACGCTCACCGGCTATCCCGAGAGCGAGGGGAAAACGAAGCGGCTGGCGGACGACCTGTGGGCGCCGGCCCGCCCTGGTCCGGGGCGCGTCTTCACGGGGCTGAGCATCGGGGAGGCCCTGCGCCGGCTGGGTGCGCAGCCGGACTTCTCCTTCGCCGGGGCGCAACCGGACTCGGCCGTCTCCTGGGAGCACCGCGCGCTGCCGCAGGGCGACCTTTTCTTCGTCGCCAACCGCCAGCGCCGGGTGGAGGAGCTACGGGCATCGTTCCGCGGGATGGCCGGGCGGCAGCCGGAAATCTGGCGGGCGGAGTCCGGCGAGCGCGAGCGGGCGGCGGTCTTCGCCGCCGATGCCGACCGGGCGGTGCTGCCGCTGCGGCTGGAGCCGGCGGAGTCGGTCTTCGTGCTTTTCCGCCCAACCCCGGCCGGCGCGCCGGCCGGGGAGCTGCTGAGGGACGGAAAGCCGATCGAGACGCCGGAGGCGGCGGCGCCGGACTCCCCCGACACGTTCACGATGGCGATCTGGGCGAAGCCGGACACGGACCTGCGCGAGATGCCGACGGAAGGCGCCGCCGGGAGCATCGACGAGGTCGGGAAGTTCTATGCCATCCCGGCTGATCCCGGCGAGGCGCGCTTTGGCGCCGGCCACGCGACGGCCGGCCTCGCAGTCGGGCGCAACGGCATCTTTGTGGTCGAGCGCGCGATGGAAAGCTGTCCGGCGGTGCTGGTCGCGAAGATTCCCGTCGCGGGCTGGACGCATGTCGCCGTGACCTACCGGGACGGCCATCCGCGCCTCTACGTGAACGGCGCCTTCGTGCGCGAGGGGCTGGTCTCCGGGAAGATCGTCCATTCCGGCGTCGGTTCCCCGCCACCGCCCGAGGACTACCTGCTGCACTTCCCGGGCATCGAGGCGATCACCCGCGCGGCCGGCGAGCCCCCGCCTCCCTCGCGCGGCCGGGTGTATTTCTTCGAGGGCAATTCCGCGGGGGTGATGGCTTTCGATCGCGCGCTGTCCGCACTCGAGATCGCGACCCTGGCGGCGGCGGGCCCTCCGGCGCCCGCGTTGCCAATTGCGACAGAGGTCGCGCGCGGGACCGACGGGCGTGCCGGTGCCCTTGTCTGGGCGGGCGGCTCATACTCCCTGGGTGGCGGCCCGGCCGTGCCGGCGGCCGTCCCGGCCCCGCAGGTGCTCTCCGGCCCCTGGCACCTCGCGTTCCAACCCGGCCGCGGGGCGCCGGCGGCCATCGAGCTGCGGGAGTTGGAGTCGCTGCACCTCAATGCCGACGAGGGGGTGAGGTATTTTTCCGGTACGGCGACCTATACCCATGGACTGGAGGTGCCGGCAGGCTTCGTTGCTCCCGGTCGGCGCGTCTGGCTCGACCTTGGGCGGGTCGAGGTGATGGCGCGGGTCACGGTCAACGGCCGCGACCTCGGGGTGGTCTGGAAGGAGCCCTACCGGCTCGACATCACGGATGCCGTGCATGCCGGTGCGAACCGCCTGGATGTCGCGGTCACGACGCTCTGGCCCAACCGCCTGATCGGCGATGAGCACCTGCCGGCGGAGAACGACTACGGCCGGTCCGACGAGCGCGGGGTCGAGGTGGGCGGCATCCGGCGCCTGCCGGACTGGTATGCGGAGGGAAAGCCCAAGCCCCCGGGCGGCCGCATCACCTTCACCACCTGGCGGTTTTACACCCAGGACGACCCGCTCCTCGCGTCCGGACTCCTCGGGCCCGTGCGCCTGCTGAACCCGGTGCACATCGCGCTGCCCGAATAGCCGGGGAGCGCCGCGCTCAGGTCCTCGGGAATGACAGGAGCTGGGATTTCCCGGGTGCGAGCGAGAGGGATTGGACCGTCTGGCCGTAGCGGACGGTGGTGGCGGTGCCGGTGACACTCCGGATGGTCGCGGAGGTAAGGCGGCCGGCCGCCCAGGCGAGGTCGACCTCGAAGCCGCCGCGCGCCCGCAGGCCGCGCACCGCGCCGTCGGGCCAGGCCGAGGGGAGGGCGGGAAGGAGGGTGATGCCCGACGGGGTGCTCTGCAGGAGCATCTCCGCGATGGCGGCCGCGCCGCCGAAGTTGCCGTCGATCTGGAAGGGCGGATGCGCGTCAAAGAGGTTGGAGTAAGTGCCCCCGCTCCACTGCTTCTTCGCCGTCTCCTCCGTGGCGGGCCGCAGGTGCCGGCCCAGCAGGCGATAGGCGCGGTCGCCGTCGCCGAGGCGGGCCCACATTAGCATCTTGAAGGCGAGGCCCCAGCCCGTGCCGTCGTCGCCGCGCCCGTCGAGCGTCCGGCGGGCGGCCGCCGCGAGGTCGGGCGTGGCGCGGGGATCGATCTCGTTCCCCGGGTAGAGGCCCCAAAGGTGGGCCACGTGGCGGTGGTGGGGATCCGCCTCCTTGTATTCTTCGAGCCATTCCATCACCCGCCCGTCGGAGCCGATGCGGGTGGGGGCGAGCCCCGCGCGCTTGGCTTCGAGCTCGGCGCGGAGGTCGGCGTCGACCCCCAACTCGGCCGAGGCGGCGATGCAGGCGCCAAAGAGGTAGCGCAGCAGCTGCTCATCGGCCGTCGGCCCCATGCAGACATGGGCGGCCTGGCCGTCCGGCAGGAGGAAGGTGTTCTCCGGGGAATTGGACGGGGCAGTCACCAGCCACCCGTGCTTCGGCTCGGTGATCAGCATGTCGAGATAGAAAAGCGCGGATTCCTTCATCGCCGGATAGGCTTGGGCCAGGAACGCGCGGTCGTTGGTGAAGAGGTAGTGGTCCCAGAGGTGCTGGCAGATCCAGGCGGAGCAGGAGACGGTCGAGCCCCAGCTGGCGGATTCGCCGGGCGAGGTGAAGCCCCAGGGGTTCCCGAGGAGGAAGGCAACCCAGCCGCGGGCGCCGTAGTAGGTCTGGGCCGTCCGGGCGCCGGGGACCCGGAGGGAGTCGATGAAGGCGAACATCGGCTGGTGCAGCTCGGAGAGGTTGCAGACCTCGGCCGGCCAGTAGTTCATCTCGAGGTTGATGTTGAGGTGCCAGTCGCAGTTCCACGGGGTCTGGATCTGGTCGGCCCAGATGCCCTGCAGGTTGGCCGGCAGGCCGCCGGGACGGGACGAGGAGATGAGAAGGTATCGTCCGAAATTGAAATACAGCGACGCCAGCGACGGATCGGCCGTGCCCTGCTGGAACCTCTGGAGGCGCTCCGGCGTGGGGATCGCGGCCGCCGTGGGATCGGCGGCCCCCAGCCTCATCTCCACCCGGTCAAAGTAGCGCCGATAGTCGGCTTGGTGGGCGGCGCGCAGCTGCTCGTAGGACTGGGCGGCGGCCCGGGCCAGGTCGGCGGCCGCGCCGGCCCCGGCATCGGCCAAGTGACGGCCGGCAAAGGTCCTGATGTCGGTCGCGGCCGTGACCAGCAGCACGACCTCGTCCGCTCCCTGGACGGAAAGGCCGCCGCCGCGAAAGCCGACGGCGCCGCCCCGGGGCAGGGCGCGGAGGAGCGCGGCGTAGCGCACGCCGGTGCCGCCTTCGCGGCCGTCGTTCAGCTGGCCGGACATTAGGAGCCCGTCGGTCCCCACGGCGGCGGTGGTCGCGCGTTCGGGGCGCGTGAGGCGGGCCTCGAAGGAGATGCTCCCGGGCCGGCTGGCGGTCATCCGGATGACGACGGCCTCGCCGGGCGCCGTGACGAAGGCCTCCCGGGTGTAGCGGACGCCGCCTTGCTCATAGGTGACCCGGCCGGTGGCCTCGGCCAGATCGAGCTCGCGGCGGTAGCCGGTCACGGGGGCGGCGGCGTCGGGTCCGGTGAATTCGAGCTCGAGGTTGCCAAGCGTCTGGTAGCAGCCGAACGGCACGTTGGCGCCGGCGCCGCGCCCGGAGCCGGCGCCCGCGCAGGTGAAGTGGGCGTTGACGAGCGCCTCGGCCTCGACGTTGCGGCCGGCCAGCAGCAGCCGGCGGATCTCGGGGAGCGCGGCCGCGGCGCCCTGGCGGTCGGCATCCTGGGGCGAACCGGACCACAGGCCATTCTCGTTCAGGACGATCCGCTCGTGCGCGACCCCGCCGAAGAGGGCGGCCCCGAGGCGGCCGTTGCCGAGCGGCGTGGACTCGAAGAGGTGCTCGGCGGGTCCGGTGAGCCACACGTAGCGCGATTCCGCCGGCGGCGCGGCCGGGGCGGCGCGGGCCAGCAGCAGGAAGGCGAGGAGGGGGCGGGGGCGCATCAGGGCGAGGCCGGGCCCGAATGGCGCAGGTCCTTGGACGTGGCGACGGCAATGACGCGGCCCTCGGTCCCGACCGCACAGTAGAAGTGGTACACGACCCCGTCGTGCTTGAGCACCCACGGCTTGTGCGCGAACTGGCGGTCGTAGGGCTCGCTGGGCCCGATCAGGTGGGCGCCGTCCCACTTGGTCCAGTGGACGAGATCGTAGGAGCAGGCGAAGGTGTCAAAAGCGTTGGGCTGCCAGAACGCGCCGAAGTAGAACATCACCCAGACGCCGCCGATCCGCGCGAGCTGGGGGTCGCCGCTGATCGCCCAGGGGGACGCGCCGATGTTGCTGACGACGGAGCCCGGGCCGAACCGGCGCCAGGCGTGCAGGTCATCGGAGACCGCGATGCCGATGCTCTCGTGGCCGTAGGGCTGCGACTTGCCATTGTAGAACATGACGAACGGCGCTCCGAGCGTCCGCGCCTCGTCGCGGATGATCGAGGTCTTGTAGAGCGTGACCCGCTCGAAGTCCCGTACATCAGCCTGCGCGGCGGAGAGGACGGGGTTCTCGGGCAGTCGGACCCACTCCTGCGCCGCCGAGGGGTCGGTGGTGTGGGCCAGACCAGTCGAAAGCGGGTCGGGTTCGTAGCCCTGCTTGGCGCCGCCGAGGTAGGACATCCAGTATTGGCCCTCGTGGGTGCCAAGTTCGTGCGTGGCATCATCCCAGCGGGTGTCGTAGAGGGCGGGCCCGCCGTCGGCCTGCCAGGCATCCCACCCGTCCGGGCGGAAGGACAAGACCCGGCCCAGTTTTTCCCAGTGGAGCAGGTCGTCGCTGCGGGCGAGGTAGGTCTGGTAGCCGACCTTGTTCTTGTTGGCCACGTAGAGCATGTACCAGCGCCCGTGGTGGCGGAAGACATTCGGGCAGTCGACGAGCTCGCCTTCCTCCCCGGCCAGGATGACGCCGTACTTGAAGGGCGTCTTCACCTCCTCGTAGACCTGCCGCATGGTGTCGGTCGGGACCAGGCGGGGCTTTCCGGCGGGGAAAGGGACGACGACCGGACGGTCCGCGGCCCCCAGGGTGCAGCCGGCGAAACCGAGGAGGGCGAGACAGCGGAGAGGGATCATGGGGCTGGGATTCCGGGCGGGCCTAGACCCGGTAGAGCCGCTCGGCATTCAGGTGGAACAGCTTGGCGCGCTGCTCGGGGGTGCAACCGGCCGTAAGTTCGTGGCTGGCCGCGACCCACCCGCCCAGCGAGGAGGCGAGCGTGCAGACGGGCCAATCCCCGCCCCAGACCAGGCGGTCCCACCCGAAGCACGCGATCACGTGCTCCACCCACGGGCGCAGGTCGGCGACGGTCCACCCCGGCCCGGCATAGGCAACGAGCCCACTGATCTTGCAGTGGACGTTGGGTCTCCGCGCCAGGGCGCGGATCTCCTCCCGCCACGGGTCGAGGGCGCGCGCTTTCACGTCGGGCACGCCGCAATGGTCGAGGATGAAGGTGACGGCGGGGCACGCGTCCGCCAGCTCGCGCGCCAGCGGAAGCTGCCGCGCCAGCACGCAGAGGTCAAAGGTCAGGCCCAAGGCGGCCAGGCGGCGGAGGTTCTCGCGGAACAGGGGCTGCTGGGAGACGGCGTCCGGGACCACGTGCAGCACCCGGCGCAAGCCGCGCAGCTTGGCGAGGCCGGAAAGCCTTCCGAGGTGGGCCGGAAATCCCGGATTTTCCGGCCGGCCGCTGGCGACCAGGCCGGTGATGAGCGGATGCTGCTCCGCCAGACGCTGGATCGACTCCGCCTCGGCCAGCTGGTTCGGATCGTCGACGTCGCATTCGACGAACACGGTCTTGGTGATGGCGCAGTCCTGGGCCGCCGCGGCGTAGTCCTCGAGGCCGAAGCGCCGGTTGAGGGTGGGGAACGCGGCGCACCAGGAGCAGGGGATCACCGCGGCGTCCCACAGGTGCTGGTGCGTGTCGACGAGATACATGGGGCCGGATCAGCGGGCAGGCGGCAGGGTGCCTAGGTAGTTGCCGTAGGCGATCAGCCCCACCGCGCCCAGGAGGAGGCCGATCGAGCCGGCCACCAAGAGGCGCGTTGCGACCCGGGCCAACTTCCATTCGCCGATGACGAAACCGAAACCGCAACTGAGCAGGATGAGGATGATCATGTGAATGGCCCAGCTGGAGAATTCGAAGCGGCCTAGGCGCACGTGGCCGAGGCCGTAAAAGAAGAACTGCAGGTACCAGAGCAGCCCGGTCAGGAAGGATAGCAAGTAGTTGCGCAGGAGTCCCGTGCCGTCGCCGGTCCGGGTAAATTCGCCCCAGGTTCCCTTTCGCCAGGCCAGTCCGCCGGCATAGAGGAGGGTGGTGGTAAAGGCGCCCGGGTTGGCGAAAAGGTACAGGACGTTGTCCTGGAAGGCACCGGCCCCGTGGCGGGCGGCGACAGCGGCGACGGGCGCAGCGGCCGTGAGCGAGAAGCTGAAGAAGGCGGAAAGGACGCCCGCGACCAGCACGAGGGGCAGGCCGACCCGGGCGTTGCAGGGCGATCGGTCGGCGCTCGCGGCGGATTCGCGTTCGCGGCGGAAACCGGCCCAGCCCGTCGCCACCATGGCGGCCCCGCCCACGAGGACGCCCGCGACGACGAGCTGGCCGCCCCGGGCACCCAGGGTCTCGCCGAGCGTGCCGGCCAGAAACGGGGGAAGGAGGGTGCCCAGGACACAGGAGATGCTGATCGCGAGGGAATAGGTCAGCGAGTAGCCGATGTAGCGGATGGCGACGCCGAACGCGATGCCGCCAACCCCGTACAGGACGCCGAGCAGGTAGGAGTGGAGCATCGCGGCCTTGGGCGCCTCCGCCAGGACGGCGCCGAGTTCCGGGATGGTGAACCATGCGAAGATCCAGGGCAGGATGAGCCAGCAGGCCGCCGCCTGCACCAGCCAGTAGGTTTGCCAGCTCCATTGGTGGACGTAGCGCTGCGGGGCGTAGCACAGCGCGGCACTGCCGGCGCCGATCGCGTGAAAGCCGGTGCCGAGGAGGGGGTTGGGCTGCGGGGGTGACATGCGCGGGCGTTGGGGAGATGGGGGCGCTCCGGCGGCTAGAGGTTGAACTCCTGCTGGATCAGCTTGGTGTGCTGCCCGACCCGCGGCGCGCCCCGGGGGGACTTGAAGTGCTCGCCGTCGATGGTGATGGGGCAGCGCGTGGTCCGGAGCGTCGGCCCGTCGTCGCGGGTCACCGCGAGCTCGAAGTCGAGTGCGCGGAAGGCCTCCGTCTGCCAGAGCTGGGCCCACGAAAGCACCTCCGCCGACCAGTAGTCGGCCGCCTCGAGGCGGCCGAGCCAGTGACGGGTGGGCTTGGTCCGCAGGTGGTCGACCAGGAGTTGCTTGATGATGTCGCGCTGCGAGAACCAGGTCGCCGGATCGGAGAACTCGGCGAGGGCCGGGAGCTCGAGGATCTGGCCGAGGGCCGGGACCGAGCCCATGGCCAGGGCGAGGTGGCCGTCCGCGGTGGCATAGACGCCGTAGGGGGCGCCGAGGTAGGCATGCGCGTTGTTCACCGCGCTGCGCTGCGGCAGGCGTCCGCCGTCGTTGAGGAAGGTGGTGGTGACCTCGAACTGCAGGTCGAGGATCGACTCGAGCAGGCTGACTTCCACGCGACCGCCGCGGCCGGTGGTGCCGCGGCGCACGAGGGCGGCGAGAATCCCCTGTACCAGGTGGGCGCTGGCGGTGAGGTCAGCGACGGAGAGGCCGAAGGGCAGTGGCGGCTGGTCCGCGTTGCCGTTGAGGTGCAGGAGGCCGGACAGCGACTGGGCGAGCAGGTCTTGGCCCGGCTTCTCCACCCAGGGGCCGGAGGTGCCATAGCCGGTGACGATGCCGTAGACGAGCCGCGGGTTGAGGGCGGCGCACTCGGCGGGACCGAGGCCGAGGCGTTCCATCACGCCGGGCCGGAAATTCTGGACGAGCACGTCCGCCCGGGAGATCAGGTGCTTCACCCGGGCCAGGTCGACGGGATCCTTGAGGTCGGCGGCATAGCTCTGCTTGTTCCGGTTGATCGAGTGGAAGAGGGTGCTGTCGCCGTCAAGCGCCAGGTTGGAGATGTAGAGGTGGCGCCCGATGTCTCCCGTCCGCGGGCGCTCGATCTTGATGACCCGTGCCCCCAGGTCGGCGAGGCGGGTGGCGGCCCAGGGGCCGGCCAGGAACTGGGCAAAGTCGAGCACCAGCAGGCCTTCGAGTGGTTTCATGGGGTGGCCGCGGTCGGAGGTCGGCATTCGCGGTAGACCGCGTCGAGCCGGGCCAGGGCTTCCGCATCCGGCAGGTCGCCCCGCAGGGCCGCGTGTACGATCGGCGCGCCGCGCTTCTGGAAATGCATGTAGCTGGGGAAGTGGGGGCGAAGGAAGGCCCGGTCCAGGACCGGGAGGGTCCGGGCGAAATAGTCGCCGGTTAGGCGGTTGGTGTCCCGGTCGAGCCAGGCCGAGCGGTGGCCGGGCTGGCCGCCGCTCTCGGTGTAAAGCGTGCGCTGGACCACCCCGGAGGCGACAAATTCCGCATACGCCAGCACCTCCCGGCGGTGGCCGCGCTGCGCCGAGACGCTGAGGCCCGCGCCCCCCAGGGTGGTGCGCAGCGGCCGGCCCCCCACGAGCGGGGTCTCGCCGAAGTCGAGCCGGTGGTCCGCGAAGCCGGCGTGGGCATAATTGGAATAGCCGTAGGAGAGGGGGCAGTAGGCGAGGAGGGTGTTTCCTGCCGAAGCCACGAGGTCGAGCGAGGCGATGGGATTCCGCTCCCAGCAACCGGCGTCGCAGCAGGCGAGGAGCTCGCGCAGTTGGGCCAGCACGTGGAGGCCGACGGGTGGGGCGACGACGTGTGCAGGTTCTCCGGCGGCGAACGGCTCCCCGCCGGCCGCCAGGCACAGCGAATAGAAATTCATGAGGCAGTTGATCGGCGCGGCCGGGACCTCGACGTGGCCCAAGCGGGCGAGCCGGAGCGTTTCGTCCCAGGTGCCCGGCGGGGCCTGGCCCAGCCGGCCGAGCAGGTCCCCGCGCCAGTAGGCGACCGGGGCGGCCGCATCGATGGCCAGCGCCCATAGGTGGCCGCCCGTGAGGTAGCTGGCATGCGACAAGCCCACGGAATGCGCGGACTGGTCGGCCAGGAATTCCGGCGGGAGATGCTCATCGAGCGGCAGGAGCGCGCCGCTCCGCGCGGCCTTGCGGACGCAGGGATGGTCGAGCACCAGGAGGTCGTAGGCCGCGGCCAGCTTCTCAACCGGGGAATCCTCGAACGTCCGGAGGGAGTGCTTTTCCCACTCGATGCTGATCGCTGGGTGCAGCTCGCTGAAGCGCTGCGCCGTGGCCGCCATGGGCGAATAGCCCCGCGAATGGTTCCAGGTGATGCCGCGAAGCGTGATGGTGGCGCTCATGGGGGGAGAAGCGGGACGGCGCCGCGCTCCTGGTAGCAAAGGGTCGCCACCCGGAAGGGCCAGCCCCCAGGGGACGCCGGGCCGGCGAGGAGGGAGGGGGCGACGACGATCAACCGTGCGGGGGAAAGCAGGGGAAAAGCCATGCGAAGCGGGGTGACCACTATTTTATTGGCAAAAGAACATTTTAATAGCAAACCTTCGCGAACGGAAATGCCCCTTTCCCCGAACTACACCGTGCCGGCGTTGGAGAAGGGCCTCGATGTCCTCGAGGCTTTGGCGGCGGTGGCCGTGCCTCTTTCCCTGGCGGAGCTGGGCGTGCAGCTGCACCGCAACAGCAGCGAGCTTTTCCGGATGCTGAACTGCCTGGAGCAGCGCGGCTACATCGTGCGGGAGTCCGTCTCCGGCAAGTATGCCCTGACCTTGAAGCTGTATTCGCTGGCGCACGCCCACTCCGTAACCGAGAAGCTGTTACGCGCCGCCCACCGGCCGATGCAGGTGCTGACCGAGAAGGTCCGCGAGTCCTGCCACCTGAGCGTCCTCGAGCGCGGCGAGCTCCTCGTGGTGGAGCAGATCGAGAGCCCGGAGCGCGTCCGCCTCTCGATCGAGGTCGGGGCGCTGTTCGACCCGGTCGCGACCGCCTCGGGCCGTTTGCTCCTCTCCCAGTTGGACGGTCCCGCGCGAGCCGCCGTGCTAGCGGAGTCGCCCGGGGGCCACAAGCTGACGGCTCCGGCGCGCGCGATCCTCGAGGCCAAGCTGGCCGACCTGCGGCGGCGCAAGGTCTCCACCGCGGAGAGCGAAACCATCGAGGGCGTGCGCGACGTCGCCGTCCTGGTCGGCAATCCCGAGGTGGGGGTGATCGGCGCGCTGGCGATCACCCGCCTCCTGCGGCGCAGCCAGCGCGGCGACGAGGCGGCGCTGGTCGCGGCGATGACCGCGGCGGCGGAGCAGATCACCCGGGCGCTGGGCCTGGCCGCGGCGGCGCCCGCGCGCGGCCGCCATCTTAGAATCCCGCATAAAGCGAAGTCTAAACCGGAAGATAAGACAGACTAATTCGGATACGTTGCATTCACATGAGCCTGCCCCGCTACATGGAGGATTACCCCCTCGGCGCCGAGCGCCGCTCCACCGGGAGAACGATCACCGAAACCGACATCGTACTGCACGCGGGACAGACGGGGGACTTTTATCCGCACCATATGGATGCGGAGTGGTGCAAGACGCAGGAGTTCAAAAGGCGGATCGCCCACGGCACTCTCGTTTTCAGCATCGCGGTGGGGCAGACGGCGGGCGAGATCAACCCGGCGGCCTTCTCCTATGGCTATGACCGGCTGCGTTTCATCAAGCCGGTCTTCATCGGCGACACCCTGACCGCTCGCTGCACCGTCAAGGAGAAGCGCGACTATCCGAAGCGCACCGACCACGGCATCGTCGTGGAGGTGCTCGAGTCCATCAACCAGAGCAACGAAGTCGTCCTGGCGGCCGAGCATCTCCTGCTCGTGCGCCGGCGCCCCGCCGCTGCGGCCTCGTCATGAACCCCGCACGCCAGCGCCCATTCACCTGGCCCGCACCTGAGGATACCGTGATCCCCTAGCCGGCGCCACTCGCGGGCGTTCGCCCCCTACCGCTCCCCCAAACCCTTGCGGACATCGGGAAACCGATCGTCCGAACCTGCAGCAAATCCCACCCCCGAAACCACAAGAACCGACGCCCGTAGCGTTCGCCTACGGCGCCGCCGCAAATCATACCCCCATGCAAGCAAAGCTAAAAACCATCACGAGCGCCGGCCTGCTGGCGCTCTGTTCCGCCGGTTGGACGCCGCTGTTCGGCCAGGAGGCGGCGCCGACGCCCACGCCGACCCCGACGCCCGCCACGACCACGACCACCTCAACGACGAGCCAGACGGAGCCCGTGGTGATGGAGGCAGTGAGCGTGGAAGGCTTCCGCAGCAGCTTGGCCTCGGCGGAGGAGATCAAGCAGAACAGCCAGGAGTTCGTCGACTCGATCGTGGCCAGCGACATCGACAAGCTGCCCGACATTAACGTCTCGTATGCCCTCTCGCGCATCCCCGGCATCCAGGTGGCGCACACCTTTGCCGGCCTCGGTGGCAACGGCGCCGTGACCATCGATGGCTTGACCCAGATCGAGAACACGATCGACGGGCGCGAGGTGTTCACCCCCGGTGGCCTTTCCGGCGGCGGCATCGGCAATGGCCAGCGCACGTTCGACTACTCGCAGATCCCCTCGCAGCTGGTCGAGGGTATCGATGTCTACAAGACGGCGGCGGCCAACCAAATTGAGGGCGGCCTGGGCGGCACCATCGACGTCCGGATGCGCAAACCTTTCGACTTCGGCGACGGCCTGCACTTCGGCGGCAGCTGGGGCGAGACCTACGCGGGCTTGGACAACGAGAGCCGGCCCAGCTACAGCGGCTATTTCAGCGACGTGGAGAAGACGAGCATAGGCAAGATCGGCGTCATGGTGAGCGCGAGCTTGAGCGACACGCCGTGGCGCGAGGACGACCTCGGCATCGGCAACCCGACTTCGGCCCCGTTAGTGACCACTGGCGTGCCGACGGCCCTCATCGACAGCGGCTACGACACCAGCACGGCCTGGGGCACCTTCAAGACCATCGGCCTCGACGGCGTGGTCCAGTGGGCGCCCAGTGACGCCTTCAAGTTCTATGCGGGCGTAAATATCGACCAATGGCGGAACACCGAGGCCCAGACCCAGTTTCTGGTCGGACTTTCGGCCGCGCAGTCCGTCGCAGGCTCGGGCATCATGTTCCCGGGCAGCGCCACCGCGACCGAGGCGGCCACCTTCGACAACGTCACCAGCTCGGCCTACAGCGATATCCGTGACCTCACGGACCGCATGACGACGCTGTTTGTCGGCGGTGGCTGGCACCAAGGCGACTGGGGCGTGGACTTCGACGTCAGCCACTTTGAGTCCGCCTACAACTTCGTAAACAACGGCGCCTTCGCATCCGTGGCGATTCCGAGCCTGACCTACCACATCAACGGCGACATCCCCTCGGCGACGGTCTCGGGCGCGAGCATGGACGATCCCAGCATCTACAAGATCGTCCAGGTCTTCAACCGCCTCTATCCGGCCACAGGCGATGACACGGTGGGCAAGCTGGACCTGACCTACAACGTCAACAACAGCTTCCTGTCCAAGATTCTCGCCGGCTTCCGGTATTCCTCGACCGAGCAGGACGACGGCGCGACCGGCCTTATCCTCGGCAGCTATTCCCTCCCGGCCACCGACAACCTGATCAGCCAGCACCCGGGGCTGTTCGAGACCGCGCCGATCCAGAACTTCTTCTCTGGCTACGCCCAGCCCGAGGTCGATCAGTACCTGGTGCCGGGCTACAGCCTGATGCGTGATCCCAACGCCCTGCTGCAGGCCTACGGCGACACCACCACGACCGCAACCACCGACAACACGGTGAACCCCCTGAGTCTCTTCCGCATCACGGAGGACACGCTGGCGTTCTACGTGATGCCGGAGTACTCCTTCAAGCTCGGGACCATCGTGGTGGACGGGAACATCGGCCTGCGGGCGGTCAACACCAAGGATGACCTCGGCGGCTACCAGACCGTCACCCCGGCTTCCGAGTCCTCGACCGGGAAGGCGATAATCGGCCCGATTGAAATCGACAAGTCCTACACCGACTGGCTGCCGAGCTTCAACGGCCGGATCGAATTCACGGACAAGCTGTACCTCCGCCTGGCGGCCTCCAAGACGATCACCCGGCCGAACTTCAGCTCGCTGTCGCCGTCCCTGACGCTGAACGAGAACCCGATCAATCCAAACGCGAACTCCGGCACCCAGGGCAATCCGAACCTGCAACCGATCCGCTCGACCAACGTCGACGTCTCGCTGGAGTACTACTACACCAAAGACGACATGGTCTACCTCACGGGCTTCTACAAGGACGTGCAGGGATTCATCGCCAGCACGTCCTATGACGAGGAATACGGCGGCGCGACCTACCTGATCAGCACCAGCGCCAACCTCAATCCCGCCACGATCCGGGGCGCGGAAGCGGGCTTCCAGCAGTTCTTCTCATTCCTGCCGGAACCTTTCCGGGGGTTTGGGGTGCAGGCCAACGTCACCTACGTGGAGAGCACGACCCCGAGCGCGATCGCGGGCGTCACGGTGCCGCTGACCAACCTGTCGCGGGCCAGCTACAACCTGGTCGGCATGTACGAGCACGGTCCGTTCTCGGCCCGCATCGCCTATAACTGGCGCTCCAAGTACTTGACTGGCGTCTCCTACTTCGTGAACGCCGGGCTGCTCGACCAGGACGTGCGGGCCTACGGCGACCTCGATGCCTCAATCAACTACAACCTCACAAAAAACATCGAGATCTCCCTCCAGGGCACGAACCTCACCAACACGCTCCGCTACCAGTACTGGGGCAGCCCGGAGTTCCCGTCCAACCTCTACCTCGACGGCATCACCTTGATGGGAACCATCAGCTATCGCTTCTAGGTCTTAGCGGTGGACAGTTCGAGAGCCCCGGAGGGTCGGCGCACGCCTTGGAATGTGCCCCTCCCTGCCGGGGCTTCCTCCTTCTTAAGGGAGCGCCATCGAGCTTTACGGCTCCGCCCAACCGTCCAATCGTCGGGGCTGCCCCGGTAACCCCTTTCCCTCCAATGCCTAGACTCGCCTCCGCTTGGGGCCTGGTTCGCGCGCTGCTCCTCTTGACCCTGAGTGCCCGCATGCTGGCGGCCGCCGACCGGGTTTCCACCCGGTTGGATGAGGGTTGGAACTTCCACCTCGGGGACGTGGCCGGGGCCCAGGATCCGGCGGTGGCCCCGGAGGGCTGGCGGCCCGTCCGGCTGCCCCACGACTGGTCCATCGCCCTGGCCATCGATCCCAGTGCGCCGGCCGGTGGGAGCGACGGGTTCTTCCCCGCGGGGGTGGGCTGGTACCGGCGGGCGCTCGCCGTCCCCGCGGCCTGGGCGCATCGGCATGTAGAGCTGGAGTTCGAGGGCGTCGCCGGCCTGGCCGAGGTCTGGTTGAACGGCCAGCGGCTTGGAAGCCACGCCTACGCCTACACCCCTTTCCAGTTCGACCTGACCCCGTACCTGCGGCCCGGGACCGACAACCTGCTCAGCGTGCGAGTGGACAATTCCGCCCAGCCCGCGGCCCGGTGGTACTCCGGCTCGGGCCTCTACCGTCCCGTTCTCCTCTGGATCACCGATCCCGTCCACGTGGCGGCCGGCAGCGTGTTCGCGGAGACCGCGGCGCTGACTGCCGGGCGCGCCACCGTTCGCGTGCGGTCCGCCGTGGTCAACGAGACCGACACGGCGCACCCGGTGCAGATCGAGACCACGATCCGCGATGAGCGCGGCTTGACCGTGGCGGCGGTGGTGACCGCCGGTCCGCTGGAAGCCCGCGGCGCTCTCGCGACCGCCCCCGAACTCCAGGTGGCCCATCCCCGGCCGTGGTCGCCGGACTCGCCGTGTCGCTACCAGGTGGTCGTGCGCGTGCGGGTCGACGGGCGTCCGACCGACGAGGTGACGGCCTGGTTCGGCGTCCGCACCATCGCAGTCTCGGCCGAACGCGGCTTTGAGCTGAACGGCCGGCCGCTCAAGCTCCTGGGCGGCGACGTGCACCACGACAACGGGGTGCTCGGGGCCGCCGCCTTCGACCGGGCGGAGGAGCGCAAAGTGGAACTGCTCCAGGCCGCGGGTTTCAACGCCGTACGAACCGCCCACAATCCTCCCTCCGTGGCCTTCCTCGAGGCCTGCGACCGCCGGGGCCTCTTGGTGATGGACGAAATCTTTGACGGCTGGGCGAAGCCCAAGACCCGCTATGATTTCAGCGTGCACTTCGCGGACGAGTGGCCGGGCGAGGTGGACGCGTGGATCCGCCGGGACCGCAACCACCCCTCCGTGGTCCTCTGGAGCGAGGGTAACGAGATGTTCGAGCGGGGCGACGAGAACGGCAGGCGGATCGTCCGGGAGATCGCGGCCCGCATCCGCGCCCTCGACCCCAGCCGGCCGCTTACCGCCGGCGTGAACAACCTGGGCAAGAACGGCGACTGGACCAACCTCGACCCGCTCTTCGCGCCGCTGGACGTGGCGGGCTACAACTACGAACTCGCGCGCGCCGAGGCGGACCACGCCCGGCTGCCGGCCCGGGTCATCGTGGGGACGGAAGTCTACCAAGGCGCCCCGTTCGCCGACTGGTCGGTGGTGCGGGCCCATCCCTATGTGATCGGCGCCTTTGTCTGGAGCGCCCTCGACTATCTCGGGGAGGCCGGGCTGGGCCGGGTCTTTCCCGGAGACCAGCCCGCCCGCAAACCTTGGGAGGCCAACATGTACCCCTGGCACGGGGCCGGCTGCGGCGACCTCGACCTCACGGGCTGGCGGAAGCCGATTTCCCACTACCGAAACCTGGTCTGGGATCGGGGCGAGCGGCTCTACGCCGCGGTGGGCCAGCCGCCGCCGGGAGGCAAGCCGTGGAACCTGACCCCTTGGTCCGTGGCCCCGGCTCTGCCGGCCTGGACCTGGGCCTGCGCGCCCGGCACGCCGCTCACGGTGGAGGTCTACTCTCGCCACGAGGCGGTGCGGTTGACCCTCAACGGTCGCGTGATCGGCGAGCAGCCGACCACTGCGGCGGAGCAGTTCCGGGCGACCTTCACGGTGCCTTACGCTCCGGGCGAATTGCGCGCCGTCGGCCTGCGTCACGGGCAGGAAGCCGAACAAGTGGTGCTCCGGACGGCGGCTGCCTCCACGGCCCTCCGGCTCACCGCTGACCGGAACCGCCTCCGCGTGGGGGGACAGGACCTCGCCTTCGTGACCTTGGAGGCAGTCGATGCCGACGGGGTCTGGAATCCGACGTCCGCCGCGGCGGTGGACCTAGCCGTGACCGGGTCGGGCACGCTGGCCGGGGCGGGGACCGGCGACATGACTTCCCTGGATTCCTATGTCTCCGGCCGGTTGCACCTTTTCCAGGGCCGCGCGTTGGCGGTCGTCCGGACTGGGGGGGCCGCCGGCGAGATCCTCCTCGGCGCCCGCACCCCCGGCCTGCCGGCGGCGGCGCTCGCCCTGCGGTCGGCTCAACCCTGATCGACACCCTTGAAAACCCCGACGAAGGAAACGGCCTTGAAGACCTGGTGGCGATGGCTGGCGGTGGCGGCGGCCGCCCTCCTTGCCGGACCATTGCGAGCCGCGCCGCCGGCCCTGATGCTGGGATCGGCTTGGTATCCGGAACAGTGGCCTGAGGCCCAATGGGACCACGATCTGGCACTCATGCAGCGGGCCAACCTGAATGTCGTGCGGATCGGCGAGTTCGCCTGGAGCAGCCTGGAGCCGGCGGAGGGCCGCTATGAGCTCGACTGGATGGAGCGCGCAATCTCGGCGGCGGGCCGCCACGGCGTGCAGGTGATCATCGGCACCCCCTCGGATGCTCCCCCGGCCTGGCTCACCTCCCGGTATCCCGAAGCCCTTCGCGTCGACGACACCGGCCACCGTGCGTCCCATGGCGGCCGCCGCCAGTTCTCCTACGCCAGCCCGAAATACCGCGAGCTGTGCGCGGCCCTCGTGGCGCAGCTGGGCCGGCGCTTCGGGCACAACCCCAACGTGATCGCCTGGCAGGTCGGTAACGAATTCACCGAGGACTCGTTCGATGCGCAGGCGGCCGCACAGTTCCACGCCTGGCTGCAGCGGCGGTACGGGACGCTCGACGCGCTCAACCAGCACTGGGTGACCGCCTACTGGAGCCAGACCTACTCGGCGTGGGACCAGGTCCCGATGCCCACGGGCCGGGCCAATCCCGGCCTGCTGCTGGATTACAAGCACTTCGTCACCGACACCTGGCGCTCGTTCCTGCACAACCAGTCCGACGTGCTCCGGGGCCTGGTGGATCCGCGGCAGATTCTGACGACCAACTTGGGCGGTCTCGGCTGGGCCGACCGCTTCAACCGCCAGGTGATCGCGTCCGACCTCGACCTGATCTCCTGGGACGAATACCTGGGCGCGGGCTACAACGACGTCGCCCGCAACGGCACCGGCCACCTGAACCCCGACCGCGCCGGCTCGACCCACGACCTGGTTCGCGGGTGGAAGCAGCGGAACTTCTGGGTGATGGAGATGCCGCCCGGCTTCGTCGACTGGTCGAGCGTGAGCAACTCCCTCGACCGCGGCGAGACGCGCGCCATGGCGTGGCACGCCGTGGGCCACGGCGCGGACCTCGTGGCCTTCTGGCAGTGGCGCAGCGCCCTCAACGGCCAGGAACAGTACCACGGCTCCCTGGTCGGGCCGGACGGCGAGCCCGTGCCGGTCTATGCCGAGATCGCGCAGGCGGGCGCGGACTTCGCCAAGGCCGCCCCCGCGCTCGCCGGCACGAGCCCGGTCTCGGAGGTCGCGATCCTCCACGACTATGACAGCCGCTGGGCGATCGACTTCAACCGCTTCAGCCTGCGCTACGACCAGATGGAGGTTTTGGAACAGTACTACAAGGCGCTGCACGACCTGACGCAGTCGGTCGACATCGTGGTCCCGACCGCGGACCTCTCGGGCTATAAGCTGGTGGTCGCGCCGACCCTCAACGTCGTGTCCGAGGCGCTGGCCCGGCGGCTGGCCGATTACGTCGAGTCGGGCGGGCACCTTCTCCTCGGGCCCCGGACCGGGATGAAGAACGAGTTCAATGCCCTGAACGTCGAACGCCAGCCGGGTCCGCTGAAGGCCGTGCTGGGAGCACGGGTCGAGCAGTTCTATGCGCTCCTGGACGATGTCCCCGTCTCCGGCCGGTGGGGAACCGGCCAGGCTACGATCTGGGCCGAGTGCCTCGACGAGCTCGCGCCCGATGCGCAGGTCCTGTTGCGCTACGGCGCCGGCAATTCCTGGCTTGCTGACCAACCGGCGGCCGTCAGCCGGCCGCTCGGCCGCGGCACCATCAGCTACCTCGGCGCCCTCCTCGACCCGGCGCTCACGGCGGCGGTCGCCCGGGAGTGCCTCGCGGCGGCCGGCGTGCCGCCAGCCGCCCTGGCGGTGGCGCCGGGTGTCAGCGTCAGCCGGCGGGTCGGTGCGGGCCGCGAGGTTTATGTCGTCACTAATTTCTCGGCCGGGGCGCAGGACATTAACCTGCCGTGGCCAATGACGGACGTCCTCGCGGGCGGGGAAGTCTCGCGGGTGTCCCTTCCGCGCTACGGCGTGGCGGTGCTCAGCCGGCCGCGGCCCTGATTCAGCGGGCCGGCGGTCCCCCGTCGTTCACTGGCGCCGGGCGCAGGTAGTCGAGCGGCCAGTCGTCGGTGCGGAACGGTGCCGCCGGCAGACCGGCCTCATTGACGAGATTGGGCTGAGCCGTCTCCTGCCAGGCGAAGCGGGCGGCCACGGGATGGGCCACGGTATCGCTGGAGACGAGGATCGCGGCTCCCTGGATCAGCGCCTGGGCCGGCTGGAACGCCTGGTCGGAGCCGGCGATGGTGAAGCCGGTGAGGGGGCGGCTGTCGCGGGCCCGCAGGCCCTCCGCATGGTCGAAGGTCAGCTCGAGGTGGCGGCCGGTCGCGCGCAAGCGGACAAAGGTCGGTCCGTGCGCCGGGATGTCGGTACGCCCGTAGGTATCCGCCAGCGCCAGGCGAGCCAGGCGCTGGCCCACCGGGCGCTTGGCCGTCGGATGGACATCGTGGAGGTTGGCGACGGTGTCGGTGATGACGGCATAGCCGGTGTGGGGGGCGGAGAGCGCCCGGATCTGCTGTTCCCAGAAGGCCGGCAGGGCGGCGTTCGAGAGCGGAAACTTGCCCCAGAGGGAATACTCCATCGGCGCGAGCAGCACACCGTAGAAGGGCGCGCCGGGCCGTCCCCAGGCCTTCCGCCAGGCTGCGATCAGGGCGGTCTGTTTGGACCCGTAAAGGGCGACGTCGCCGCCCATCAGGTTCGTCTCGCCCTGGTACCAGAGGAACCCGCGGACGGCATAGGGCGCATAGGGCGCGACCATGCTTTGGTAGAGCTCCGTCGGCTGGACGCCCGGCACCCAGGCCGGGTAACGGCGTTTCTCCTGGCCCTGGAGCGCCGGCGCGGCGAAGGCTGCGGCCGGCATCCAGGCGTCGATGTAGGTGCCCCCGAAACTGGAATGGATGAGGCCCACGGGCACGCCGAGGACTTGGTGCACCTGCTGGCCGAAGTAATACGCCACGGCCGAGAAGTCCGACGCGCGCAGCGCCTCGGGCGAGCAGGGCAGCCAGGCGAACCGGCCCGGGCCGTCCTGCGGCAGGTCGGTGCGCGGCACCTGATAGAGACGGAGCAGGGGATAGTGGGCGGCGGCAACCTCGAGCTCCTGGTCGTCGATGGGCCGCTGGCCCTTCCTGGGCCCGAAGGGCTTTTCCATGTTCGACTGTCCGGAGCAGAACCAGACTTCGCCCACAAGGACGTCGGCATAGGTGAGGATGTTTGTGCCGCGGACGGTCAGCGTGCGGGGTTCGGCGCTAGCGGCGAGGGGGTCGAGCGTCACCCGCCAGCGGCCGGAGGCGTCGGCGACGGCCGTCAGGGCCTGGCCCGCGAAAGCGACGGTCACCGCCTCGCGGGGCGCGGCCTCACCCCATACGGGCACGGGCATTTCGCGCTGCAGGACCATATGGTCGCCGAACAGCTTGGCACAGCGCACTTCGGCCGGCAGCCGGACAGCGCCGAACGCCAGAAGAAGGAAGGCGAGGCGACGGGGCGCCGCTGCGGGCCGTCGTCTCAGGAAAATGGGCCGGAAGTCTTTCAGGGAAGAAGCGGGCCGCCATCCTATCACAGGTGCTACGCATTGCTGCCGGATTTCCATCGGCAACTACCGCGATCCACAGGTTGGGAGCGTCGTGACCGGCCAAGACCCAGATTGAACAAGGGGCGGGAGAGCACGCCGAAATGCTTCAAGATATTCCGCAGGAATAAGTTGCCAACCGGCTCACGGAGGGCGTTGGGTCGTACCCCGCCCAGAGTCTGGTTGCCAGTGCGGCGGTTGCCGTGTATATGAAGTCATCTCACCCCCAACGTCCATGCCCCTGCTTCGCCTCCCCCTCCTTCTCGTCGCGCTTCCTCTTGCCGCCCTCGCGCAGACCGCGCCCCAAGTGATCCCCCTGTGGCCGAACGGGGCGCCGGGCTTCGCGCAGCTGAAGGACGTGCCCGAGGAGGCCAAGGATTACTGGGTGAAGAACGTGAACAATCCCTCGCTCACGGTCTACCTGCCCCCGGCCGGCAAGGCCAACGGCACGGCGGTCGTGATCGCGCCCGGCGGCGGCTTCCGCGAGCTGGTCATCGACGAGGAGGGTACCAAACCCGCCAAGTTCCTGAACAGCCTCGGGATTGCGGCCTTCGTCCTCAAATACCGCCTGCCGAACGAGGAGCATTCGCCTTACCAGCTCGCGAACGTGAAGGAGGATGCGCTGCGCGCCGTGCGAACCGTGCGGAGCCGCGCGGCCGAGTTCAGCGTGGACCCCGCCCGCATCGGCATCCTCGGCTTCTCCGCCGGCGGAGCCCTCGAGATGATGGTCATCTTCGACAAGGACGACGGCGACCCGGCGGCGGCGGACCCGGTCGACCGGGTCAATGGTCGCCCTAGCTTCGCGATGATCGTCTATCCGGGCGGCACGCCGCCCAAGGTGGTTCCCGCCGACACGCCGCCGGCGTTCCTGCTCGCCGCCAACGATGACGAGTACAACTGCGATGAGGTGGCGCTAGAGCTGCTCGACCGTTTCAAGGCGGCCGGCGTTCCGGTGGAGGCCCACTTCATCACCCGGGGCAAGCATGCCTTCAACATGGGCGAGCGCTCGCCGTACCTGGCGATCCGCAACTGGCCCCAGCGCATGGCGGACTGGCTCGGCGACAGCGGGTTCCTGGCGGTCCCGGCCGCGCCCGCCGCCCGTTGAATCCCCGGTCCCCCGGGGCGGCGTCTTGACTTGGGGCCGGGTAAATCCCGGCCGGCCGGTCAATCTCGGGCCGGGGCCGGCAGGTAGAGGTCACTCCGGATCTCCTTGTGGTACCTCGGTCGCATGTCCCCCAGCCACGGGTCGACGAACCGCTGCGAGAGGTTGATCCTGACGACGCGGTGCGCCGGGGCGGTCTTGGTCGAGAACAGGACGGCGGCGGTCGGGTCGATGATGGCCGACTCGACGTCGTATCCCGACGAGACGACATAGACGTGGTTCTCCAGCGCCCGCGCCTTGAGGAGATCGAGGTAGCCGCCGGCGGCCGGAACCAGGACGAGCTCCGCGCCCTGCAGCGCGAGCGCCCGGGCCGGCTCCACGTATTCGGCATCCCAGCACACCATCATGCCGATCCTTCCGAAGTCCGTGTCGAAGACCGGACAGGAATCGCCCGGGGTAAGGCCTCCCTCGACCTCCTCCCGCGGGAGGTAGACCTTGCGGTACTTGCCCTGCACCGCGCCGCGGCGGTCGATCAGGACCGAGGTGTTGTAGATCCCGGGGCCGTCGCGCTCGATCAGCCCGGCCACCAGGTACATGCCATGGCGGCGGGCCGCCGCGCCGAGGCGGGCCGTGCTGGGCCCCGGTACGGGTTCCGCGGTGCTCGCGTAGGTCCTCGAGTTCCCCTCGTTGAGCAGCTCCTCGCCGAGGCACACGATGTCCGGCTGCTCCGCCGCGATCTCGTCCAGCTCGTGCAGGTAGCGTCCAATGTTGTCCGGATCGTTCCTCGGGTGGACCGACACGGTCCCGATCCGCACCCACCGGTCGGGCGCCGGCCGGGACGGCTCGAGCGAGATCCCGTCCCACCAGACCGTCCCCTTCGGGGCCCACGCGAGAATCAGGTCAATTCGCACCGACGAGGCCTGCACCGGCGCCGGGACGTTGAGCATGGAAGCTGTCCAATCGCCCGCCGCCGCGGTCTCGTACGCGTAGTCGGGCTCACCAACGCGACCCCCGGACCCGTCCAGCCAGTCCAGGCGGGCGATGACCTGCCTTCGCAGGTCGGGCACCGATTCCGCATGGTAATGGGCAGTCAGGCGGTAGTAGCGCCCGGCGACGATTCCGCCCACCGTGCGGGACCAGCCGCCGTACTCGAGCGGGTTGGCGTTGCCGGAGATCGCCAGCGCCCCGTGGTCCGTAAGGTGCCGGGAGGAGTCCACAAAGCACTTGGGCATGATCTCGTCCCGGGGCGCGGACGGGGACCAGCCCGCGGGACCCAGGTCCGCACCGTCCTTCGGCGGGCCCTCGTCCGCCCGGGTGAACGCCTGGCCAAGCACCAACGCCAGCAGGACGGCACGGAAAGGCGGCATGGGAGTCGCAGCTTGGACTTATGGGTTCGGCCGCGCAACCTTCGCGGCAAGGGTCGCGTTCCCCTCTCCGATTTGGACATTACCCCCCGGGACGAGGCTTGATTCCGCCGCCCGGGGCGGGCAAGACAGGCGATCCCCCCGGCCCCATCCGCGCCGCCCGTCCCCATGAGCGTCAAATCCATGATCCGCACGATCGCCGACTGGCCGCACCCGCCGGTGCGCTTCCGCGACGTGAGTTCACTGCTGCGCCAGCCGGAGGGCTTCGCCGCGGCGATGGACCTCTTCATCAAGCACTATCGGAACAAGCCGATCGACGTCATCGCCGGGCTCGACGCCCGGGGTTTCATTCCCGCCGGGGTCCTGGCCTATGCGCTGCGCAAGCCGCTCGTCATGGTCCGCAAGAAGGGCAAGTTGCCGGGCGAGACGATCCACGCCGAGTACCAGCTGGAGTACGGCCAGAGCATCCTCGAGATCCAGACCGACGCGGCGCCGCACGGCGCCAACGTGCTCTTGATGGATGACCTGATCGCGACCGGGGGCACGCTCTGCGCCGCCGTCCTGCTCTTCGAGAAGCTGGGCTGCACCGTCAAGGAGGTGGGGGCGATCGTGAACCTGCCGGAGCTCAACGGCTCCAAGCGCCTCGAGCGGCTGGGCGTCAAGGTGTACGCGCTCTGCGAGTTTACGGAGGCGGAATAGGCCGCCTACAGGACCCGGTTGGCGGCCATCACCGCCTGGTACCACCGCGCGCTCAGCTTGGGGGTCCGCCGCTGGGTCTTGAAGTTGTTGTGGACGATGCCGAAGCGGCGGGTGTAGCCGTCGGTCCACTCGAAGTTGTCGAGGAAGCACCAGACGAAGTAGCCGTGGACCGGCGTGCCATCGGCGATGGTGCGCTGCAGCTCCTTCAGGTAGCTGCGCAGGTACTCGATCCGGTGCAGGTCGACGCACTCGCCGCCCTTCACGACGTCGTCGTCGTAACCGCAGCCGTTCTCGGTGACGTAAACGCTCTTGACCCCGTAGGTGTCGCAGACGAGCCGGGGGGCCCAGTAGAGGGCGCGGGGGGCGAGGTGCAGCCAGGTGCTGTCGGTGCGCGGGTAGCTGGCCGAGGGCGCGAGCAGCTGCGGCCGCCCGTCGGTTCCCTGCCGCACGAACATCCCGGCGTAGATGTTGAGGCCGAGGAAGTCGGTCGGCAGCCCGATCAGCTTGAAGTCATCGGCCCCGACCTGGGGGCGGGCCGCGCCGCACTGCTCGAGGTAGGCCTCGGAGTAGCGGCCGTGGTAAATCGGATCCAGGATCGCGAGGTTCGAGCGCGCGAACCACTCGCGGCAGGCGGCCACGTCGGCCGCCGACTCGGTCACCGGAATCACGGTCTCGCAGTTGTCGCTGAGCCCGCAGCGGGCGCCCCGGCCGCCGTGCTCGCGCACCGCGCGCACCCCGTGCCCATGGGCGAGCAGCGCGTGGTGGACGGTCTGCCGCACCACCTTCTTGCTCTCGACGAGGCCGGGCGCCTTGCCGGTGCCCCCGTAGGCCTGGACCGTGAAGCAGCTGATCTCGTTCAGGGTGACCCAATTCTTCACCCGGTCGCCGAGCGCCTTCACGATCGTGTCGGCGTAGGTGGCGAAGGCGGCGGGCGCGAGCGGCGAGCGCCAGCCGCCGCGGTCCTCCAAGGCCTGGGGCAGATCCCAGTGGAACATGGTCACCCAGGGGGTGATGTCCTGCTCCTGCAGCGCATCGAGGAGGCGCCGGTAAAAATCCAGGCCGGCCGGGTTCACGGCGCCGTCGCCCTGCGGGTAGATCCGCGGCCAGGCGAGCGACAGCCGGTAGTTCTTGATCCCCAGGTCGCGCATCAGCGCGAAGTCCTCCCGGAAGCGCCGATAATGGTCGCACGCCGGGTCCAGGCGGTCGCCATGCAGGATCGCGCCCTGACGCTGGGCGTAGCGGTCCCACACCGATTCCCCCTTGCCGCCAAGGTGGGATGCGCCCTCGATCTGCGGGGCCGCCGACGAGACGCCCCAGGCGAAGTTGCGCGGAAACTGGAAGGGATGTGACGACATTGAAGCGGGCGGCTGCCGGGGCAGCCGCGGAAGACTGGAACGGAAGCCGCGCCTCTAGGTGAGGGGTGGCGCGGCGATCGTCTCCCCAGGGACAAGCTGGGTGGGGACGATGATTTTTCTTTGGGGTGAGGAGGGGTAGATGATCCGGTTGACCATGCGGGTGAGCGCGCTCGAGCCGATGTGCTCGTGGTTCACCCGCACCGAGCTGACTCGCGGGAGCCCCGCGGGCGGCTCGACGCCGTCGAAGCCGGTGACGGAGCAGTCGTGCGGCACGCGGATGCCCTCGGTGCGCAGGCCGCGGACGAGGGGGTAGGCCTGGTGGTCGGCGGCGCAGACCCAGGCGGTCACGCCGGACGTCCGCACGTGCCGGGCGGCGGTGGCCGCGACCTCGTCGGTCGAGAGGCTCCGTTCCTCCGGCAGGACATTCAGGGCCCAGGTGGGCTCGAAACGCAGACCGCGGGCCTTGAGCGCGGTGACGAAGCCGCCGAAGCGGCGGGCGACCCAATTGCCCGCGACCGGGTAGTGCCAGGACGCGAAGCCGATCCGGGTGTGGCCCGCCACATGGAGCCGGGCCACCAGCCCGTCGATGCCGGCGGCGTCGTCCGTATCCAGGAAATCGACGTCGAGGTCGCGGTAGCTCTCCAGCACGGAGACGATCTTGGTCCGTTGCGCGGCGGCCGCCACGGCGGCCGGGTCGTAGGGATAGATGAGGATCGTGCCCCGACCGGGACCGGCGCCCGCCGGGGAACGTCGGCCGAAGGACTCGGGCTTGAAGAGTTCCGGAGCGAGGTACCGCACGACGATCTTGATGTCGCCGACCTCGGGGCGGTCGCGCATCTCGACCTCGGCCCGCTGCCTGATGCCCTTGATGATGAGCGGAAACGTGGAGTTCGAGCGGGTCTCCGAGGGGACACCCACCAGCACTTCGATGACAAGGGACTGCGGAGTCGAGTCCCCGGTCGTCGGCAGGCTCCAGCCGCCGATCAACGCGCGGGTGTGTGTGAAAACGTCGGTCGCTTCGGGCGGTGGGGTGGGGGGCATCGAATCCAAGGGAGCGAGGGGGCCGCCCGCTCCGATGCTTCATGTGTGCCAATTGCGCGGGAGGGGAGGCAAGAAAAAAGTGTGCACGAAAGAATGAAACTGAGTCATTAACAAGACGAGATTGCCCCAATGTTGTTATAACTTAAAGCATTATTGATAAGCCTTTAAACTTGATTTTTTAGGCGGAAAAAACATCGCATTTTATTATGCGCATGAATGTTAACATCCCCGAAACCTGTCCTAAAAATTTAATGGCAGGAAACGAGTGCGGAGCATCGGCTCGCCTTCCCCTTGGGCCGTCTCCCAGCTATTGGACGTCGTAGACTTCGAGCAGCGAGACGCCCGTGTCGCCGCTGGCCCCTGAGACCTGCGCCGTGTAGGCGCCCGGCTGCAGGGTCAGGAGCAGCGCCGAGTCCGCACTCGAGGGGTTGGTCCAGGCGAAGGCGGAGACGAGGCTCGCCGCGGCGGAGACCTGCGGGTCCCCCTGCCACCCCGTGTTGGCGCTGAGGAGCGTGCTGCCCCTGTAGAGCTGGAGCTCGGGATCGGACAGCGTGCCCGCCACGCCGAAGGCGGCGAGCGCCGGACCGGAGGCGCGGATCAGGACGGTCTTCGGGTCCGTGCCCCCGACCACGAAGCCGCCGATCAGAAAATCGGCGCCGGTCCCGACATAGCCCCGGGCCGAAATATTGAGAAGCTTGGAGTTGCCGCCCGTGATTGAGGCGACGGCCGAGGTCGCCGCCGACGGGTCCGAAGTCCCGTTGGCGCTGGCGGCGGTCGCGCGGTAGTAGTAGGTCGCACCCGTCTGCACGGCGCTGTCCAGGTAGGAAGTCGCCGGGCCGAGGTTCCAGGTCATCACGCCTTGGGTGAAGCCCGCGTCCACCGCCCGTTGCAGGGTGTAGCCGGTGACGGCGGCGCCAAAGGTGCTCTGCGGCGCCTTCCAGGCGACGCTTAGCTGCGCGGCTCCCAAGGCGAAGGCGGTGAGGGACTGCGGCGGGGACGGCGCCCAGACGAGGCTCGCCGGCGGCTCCGCCGGCAGCGAATACACGCGCACGTAGTCGACGCGGAAGTCCTGGGGGAACACGGTGCTCGAATTCGGCGGGCCAGGCCAGTCGCCGCCGACCGCAAAGTTGAGGAGGATGAAGAACGGCGCGTCGAAGGGCCAGGAGGAGCCGGCGGGGATGTCGGCCTTCTTCCGCACCTCGTAGACGGCTCCATCCATCGAGAAGATGATCTGGTCGGCGTACCAGTCCGCGGCGAAGACATGGTAGGCGCTGCTGTAGCTTTGGTTGTTCGGCAGGACCGAGTCCGCGTTCAGGCTGTTGCCGCCGGAATACCCGGTGGCGTGGAGCGAGCCCTTGACGTGACTCGGGGTCTGGCCGACCCACTCCATGACGTCGATCTCGCCGCAGGCCGGCCATCCGACCGTCGGGTTGTCGGCGCCGAGGGCCCAGAAGGCGGGCCAGCAGCCGACCCCGCTCGGCACCTTGGCGCGCGCCTCCAGCCGACCGTAGGTGAAGGTGAAGGTCGACGCCGTCTTGATCCGGGCGGAGGTATAGGACCCGTTGGCCGCCTGGGCGCGGATGGCGAGCGCCAGGCCGTCGGTGGCCGCGGGGTCGGCGACGATGAGCGAGTTGGTGCGGGAGTTGGTGTAGGTCTCCAGCTCATTGTTGCCCCAGCCGGGCGGGTTGCCGACCCCGAGGTCGTAGCCCCACTTGGTCGGGTCCGGGCCGGACCCGGGCGCCCCGTTGAACTCGTCATCCCACACCAGCTGGGGGGTGACGGCGCCGAGGCGCGGCAGGCACAGGAGGAGGGCGGCGGACCAGGCGAAGACGGGCAGGACTTTCATGGGTCGAATCGGGGTCGGGCTCCGGCGGCGGAGCAGGGGAGGGGTTGGCGCGGGGAACTGGGCGGGCCGGGGGGGGCCGCCCGCGGTCAGGGCCGCGGGGGCGGGGCGATCGTCTCGCCCTCGACCAGCAGGCCTTCGACCAGAATCTTGCGGCGCGGCGCTTTCGGGTGGACGATGCGGCTCAGGAGCCGGGCCACCGCCGAGGCCCCGATGTCCTCGTGCGGCACCCGGATGGACGCCAGGCGGCGCAGCCCCGCCGGCGGCTCGAGGCCGTCGAAGCCCGTGACCGAGCAGTCCGCGGGCACGTTGATGCCGAGCGCCGGCAATTCCTCCATCAGGCGGTACGCCTGGTGGTCGGCGGCGCACACCCAGGCGGTGACGCCGTCCTCCTTCACCCGCCGGGCGACGTGGGCGGTGATGTCGTCCTCGGGGATGTGGGGGCCGGCCTTGTGGACGTTGATCGTCCACTCCGGCCGGAACGCGAGCCCGAGGGAGAAGAGCGACTCGACGTAGCCGCCGAAGCGGCGGGTCGCCCAGTGGCCCACCACCGGGTACTCCCAGGTGAGGAAGCCGATCCGCGAGTGCCCGGCCGCAGCCAGCCGGCTCACCAGGGCGAGGATCCCGACCGAGTCGTCTGTATCAATAGTGTCGATACCCGGGGTCCCGTAGGACTCGAGCACCGCGACGGCGGAGATCTTGCGGGCGATCATCGCCACCGTCTCCTCCGGGAAGGGGTAGATGAGCACGGTCCCGCGCCAGTCGCCGCTGCGGATGTTGCGGAAGACGTTCTGGGGCCGGACGGCCCGGTCGAACGAGGCCGGGTTCTCGAAGCAGACGTCGATCGAGACGTGCTCCATCCCGGCGCGCTCGCGGATGCCCTGGAGGATGAACGGGAAGGTCGCCATCGCCACGTTCTCGGCCGGCACCCCGATCAGGATCCCGATCGTGAGGGGCTTGCTCTGGCGGGAGCGGCGGATGGTGCGGCCCGGGTTGCCGCGGTAGCCCATCTTGGCGGCCAGGGCCTGGACCTGCGCCCGGGTGTCGGCGCTGATCGCCGGATGGTTCGCGAGGCTGCGCGAAACGGTCGTGCGCGAAAGCTTCAGCCGCTCGGCGATGGCCTGTTGGTTGACGGTGCTGATGGGGGGAGGAGCTTCGAGGTTTGGCGGGCCGGCGCGCCCGGGCGGAGACGCAGTACACTGCAATCCTGATGCCATTTTACAAGTAGTAAAATTCCTATGCACAATCGGCGCTTTTGCCACGCCGGGCGGAGCCTCTTCGCGTGGATATCCCAATGAAGGCGAGGAGATGGGCGCTTTGCGGCGATGCGGCAATGGCCCGCAACTCAGTGTGCACATGGGGATTGACAGCGGGCGGCGGCTTGGCCGGTAATCCCGGCGTCCGTCACCCCGTTACCCCCGTCCGTGACCCCCGCCTTCATCCCCGCGCCCGGCCGTGCGCGGCCGTCCCCGGTCCCACCCGCTCCGCTGGCGGCCGGGAGGCCGCCGTTCCTCGACGGCCCCTTGCCTCGGTTCGCCACCCCGCCTAGGACATGCGGTCACCCCGCCTCGTCGTAGAGGAACCCCGCCCCATGCCGAACCCCGCCCGCCTCAGCTTTACGGAGAAGCTCGCCTACGGGCTGGGCGACACCGCCTCGAACTTCTACTTCCAGTTCTTCAACCTTTTCCTGGTCTACTACTACACCGACATCTTCGGCCTGGCCGCGCGCGCGGTCGGCACGATGATGCTCGTCCTGCGGGTCTTCGACGCGGTGATCGATCCGGCGATGGGGGCGATCGCCGACCGCACCAGCACCCGTTGGGGCAAGTTCCGGCCCTACGTCCTCTGGATGGCGCTGCCCTACGGGATCGCGGGCTATGTGATGTTCCTCAACCCCAACCTCAGCCAGGGCGGCAAACTGGCGTACGCCTACATCACCTACGGGCTCATGTGGGTCGCCTACACCGCGATCAACATCCCGTACTCGGCGCTGATGGGCGTGATGTCACCCTCCTCATCGGAGCGGACCTCCCTTTCGGCCTTCCGCTTCGTCTGCGCCTTTGCCGGGCAGTTCCTGATCGCGCGGCTGGTGGTGCCGCTCAAGGACGCGCTCGGCCACGGCAACGAGGCCGAGGGCATCCGCTGGACGATGCTCATCTTCTCCGTGCTGTCGGTCGCGCTTTTCCTCTTCACCTTCGCCCAGACCCGCGAGCGGGTGGCGCCGCCCGTCGACCAGAAGGGCGACTTCCGGGCCGACCTCCGCAACCTCCTCGCCAACCGGCCGTGGGTCGTCCTGTTCTTCTCCGCGCTCTTCACCCTCATCAACGCCGCGGTCCGCGGCGGCTCGATCATCTACTTCTTCAAGTACGTGGTCCGCGACGAGTCCAAGTTCACGTTCTACGCGACCAGCGGCTCGGTCGCCTTCATCGCCGGCGCCGTCTGCACGAAGCTGTTCCTCAAGCTCGGCGACCGCCGCACGCTCATGATCGTCCTCTCGGTCCTGAACGCCGTCCTCATGGTGGCGTTCTTCGTCGTCGATCCCCGCGCCACCACCCTGCTCGCCGTCCTCAACATCCTCGCCTCCTTTGTCGTCGGGCCGACCCCGGCGATCCTCTGGTCGATGTACGCGGACACCGCGGACTACGGCGAGTGGAAGTTCGGCCGGCGGACGACCGGGCTCGTCTTCTCGGCCTCGGTCTTCTCCCAGAAGGTCGGCCTGGCGATCGGCTCCGGCGCGCTCGGCTGGCTGCTGGAGTTCTACCATTTCACCCCGAACGCGGAGCAGGGGCCGGCCGCCATCACCGGGATCCGGCTGCTCTTCAGTGTGTTCCCGGGCGTGCTCGCCCTCCTCGGTGCCCTCGCGATCTTCTTCTATCCGATCACCGACGTCCGGATGAAGGAGATCGAGGCCGACCTCGCCCGCCGCAAGGCCGTCCCGGCCTGAGCCCGCTCCCCGGCCCCGGGCGCGCCCGCGCCCACCCCATTCCCCATGCCCTCCATCCCGCGCCTCCCTGTCCCTCTCCTCCTTCTCCTCCTCGCCGCCGGCCGGACCGCCGCCGCGGCCCCCGGCTGGTCCGTCTACGAGACGGCGGAGGGCAATGGCCACCGCCTGGCCGACGTGTCCGGCGATGGGCCCGCGGCCGGCGGCTCCGCCGTCGTCTGCGACCCGGCCACCACCTACCAGTCGATCGAGGGCTTCGGGGGTGCGCTCACCGAGTCCTCGGCCTGGGTGCTGGACCAGCTTCCGGCCAAGAGCCGGGCCGAGGTCGTCCGGCGCTATTACGATCCCCGGGAGGGCATCGGCTACACCCTGGCCCGCACCCACATCAACAGCTGCGATTTCTCGCTCGGCTGCTGGGCCCTGGACCCGGTCGCCGGCGACACGGCGCTGAAGAATTTCTCGCTCAATCCCATGCGCCGCTGGGTTCTCCCGCTGATCCACGCCGCCCAGAAGGCGGCCGGGCCGGACCATTTCCACCTGCTGGCCTCCCCCTGGAGCCCGCCGTCGTGGATGAAGACCAACGGGGCCATGACGTTTGGCGGCAGCCTGCGGCCCGAGTACCGCCAGGCCTGGGCCGACTATTTCGTCCGTTTCATCCAGGCGATGGACAGGGAGGAGCACGTGCCGGTCTGGGCGATCACCGTCCAGAACGAGCCGGCCGCCACCCAGACCTGGGAGTCGTGCATCTATTCGGCGGCCGAGGAGCGCGACTTCATCCGCGACCACCTGGGCCCCGACCTCGCGCGGGCCGGCCTCGGCGGCGTCAAGGTCTGCATCCTGGACCACAACCGCGACCTGCTGGACAAGTGGACCCACACCATCTACGGCGACGCCGCCGCCAGCCGCTACACCTGGGGCACGGCCATGCACTGGTATGTGAGCGACGACTTCGCGGCCCCGGCGCGGGCCCACGCCGCCTTCCCGGACAAGCCCACGCTCTTCACCGAGGGCTGCAACGACCGGGCGGAGGAAAAGGGCGGCAAGTGGACGCTGGGGCGGTGGGACCACGGCGAGCGGTACGCCCACAGCATGGTGAATGACTTCCGCAACTGGGTGTGCGGCTGGATCGACTGGAACATCGTCCTCGACCAGACCGGCGGCCCCAACCATGTCGGCAACTTCTGCGACGCCCCGGTGATCGCGAACACCGAGACCGGGGAAGTCACGTATCAGTCTTCCTATTACTACATCGCCCAGTTTAGCCGGTTTGTCCGCCCGGGCGCGCGGCGGATCGAGTCGCACGGCGGCCCCGGCGGCCTCGAGTCGGTCGCCTTCGCCAACCCGGGCGGCGGCTTGGCCGTGATTGTGCTGAACCGCTCCGACGCGGCAGCCAACTTCGCCCTGGCAGTCGGCGGCGACACCCGCGCCTGCGCGATCCCGGCCCACGCGATCCAGACCTACGTCCGGCCGCTCTGAGGGGCTGGGGTTGGGAGGGCCAGCGCGGTCGCCGGGGGGAAATGGAGCGGCCGCAGCGGCCCCGTGAGCCGCGGCGGACGGAGGCGCCGCGGCTCGAGTTTCATCGGGCGCCCCTCTCCTGGGGAGGTGATGTTAAGTCATGCACATGTGCACATCAAAAATTGGAAAGTGCGCATTTTCGTGCACCGATTGAAGTTTCTCCGACCGCGGCCAGATCCAAAATCTCTCCGCCGAAAGTCTCGCTCGATCTGGAATTTCATAACTTAATAATTATAATGGATTAAATATATAACCTAAAGGCGAGATGCGCGCAGTTTCCTCGCTGACATCCGGATGTTTTGATGTGAAAGCGAGAGGAGCTTTTGGGCATTTAGGTGCGCAATTGCAAAATCAGTGTGACCTAAACAGTGCACAAAAGTGTTGACACTCAATTTACGGGGTCGCTACACCTCGGCGCGTCAGTCGGGAATACCCTTCGTTCCCCACCCCATTGAAACCCTTTACCCCAAGGCAGGCCCCGTTCACCCGCGTAGAGTCGTCCCAACGGACGCGCTCGTCCGCGGTTTAAGCGGCCTTCGGCGCTTGGGGCTCCCCAACCCCGGAATCCCTCCGACCCTTCGCCAAGAAACCAAACCTCAGATGAAAAACTACCCTAACAAGACTACGCCCCTGTTCCCGCTCTGCGTGGGACTGGTGGCCTTCGCGGCGGCCCTTCCCGCGTCACTGCGAGCGCAGCAGCCGCCGACCGCGACCACCCCGACGGCCTCGACGGGCGCGGATGCCAACGCCGCGAACGCCACCACCCCGAACAACACGGCGACCCCCGAGGTCACCCTCGATCCCTTCACCGTCACGACCAGCAAGGACAAGGGCTACGTGGCCACGAACGAGATTTCCGGCTCCCGGGTCGACACCCCGATCAAGGACATCCCGATCCCGATCGAGGTCATCACGAGTGAGTTCATCAGCGACATCGGCGCGACCGACCTGCGCGGCTCGCTCGCCTATTCGGGCGTGATGCTGAACACCCAGAACGACCTGGAGAACAGCGGCGGCACCTACGGCAGTCCGTACGGCCCCGGCGGCGTCAACAACCCGCAGGGCCTCACCTCCAACATCAACCAGGTGCAGCTGAAGATCCGCGGGTTCGTGACCGACAACACCCTGCGCGACGGCTTCCTGCGCGGCAGCTCGACCGACTCGGTCAACATCGACCGCATCGAGGTGGTCTCCGGCCCCAACGCCCTCCTCTACGGCACGGGCAACTTCGGCGGCGTCGTCGACTACCTGATCAAGACCCCGCAGGACGTCCAGCAGGGCGCCCTCACCCTCTCGGTCGGGACCTATGACTTCCTTCGCGGCGCGCTCGACATCACCGGCCCGATCAGCACGAGCCAGCACATCGACTACCGGGTGGCCGCCTCCTGGGAGCACGACGGCTCGAACGTCGACTGGCAGGAGCAGCACCACATGTTCATCGCCCCGTCGGTGGAGTGGAAGCCCTTCCCGGGCACGGCGATCCTGCTCGACACGGAATACGGCAAGTCGTTCGCCAACGGCTTCAGCTTCCAGGCCCTCCGCGCGGTCGAGGGCAACTCGGCCACCCCGACCAACAACGACCAGATCGAGGCGGTGGCCTTCTACTACCCCGCGGGCGCCAATCCCCGCACCTTCAACCTCTCCGGGCCGGACACCTTCAACAACCAGCAGGAGTCCAACGTCGAGTTCAAGATCACCCAGGTGATCCTGAAGGAGAGCCAGTGGGTCCCGTCCCTGAACGTCCTCTTCGGCTATAACCACTCGAGCTGGGCGACGCAGACCCAGAACCTCAACGCCGAGATCACGGGACCGATCCTCGCCGGCAACCCCGGCTCCAACGTCGCCACGACCATCTACACCGACGAGGTCGCGAATTCGATCGACGGCCAGGGCAGCAACAACGGCAACCTGGTCTTCGGCACCCTGCCGGCCGCGGTCGACCAGTACAGCTGGACTCAGAATAACGGCATCACCCACCGCGACCAGGAGCGGGTGGAGGCGACGGCGGGCAAGACGATCTTCGACGGCCACTGGTACCGTTTCGAGGACCAGGTCCTCGCGGGCTACTCGGCCCTCTACAACCAGATCACCCAGGACAACTACGAGACCGTTCCCGGTCTTTACAGCTACAAGAACCCGAATGACCTGAACCCGATCGTCTTCGGCACGCAGGGCAACGGCGCCCCCGACCCGGCGATGTTCGAGAACGACTACAACAACGTCAACAAGGGCTGGGATGCGGGCTACTACCTGAACGACTACGCCAAGCTCCTGAACGACCGGATCATCCTCATGACGGGCATCCGCCACGACAAGAATGACAATTGGTCGACGGACACCCAGGTCACGGCCCCGGGTGCGACCCCGACGACGACCACCAGCCGCGGCGCCACCGACGTCGCGAAGTCCTACCAGAACGGCGTCATCATCGAGATCACGAAGAACCTCTCCTTCTACGGCCTCAAGTCCGAGGGCATCGAACCGAACTTCGGCGGCCTGCACAACGCCGTCACCGGCGCCCCGGTCGGCTCCGATTACGCCAAGAGCCGCGAGCTGGGCATCAAGTTCGACTTCCTGGACGGCAAGATCTCGGGCACCATCAGCCACTACAAGATCACCAAGACGTCCTGGGTCGCGGAGCCGTGGTACGCGCCCGCTCCCCTCGGCCACCCCCGCTTCAACCCGAACGCGGACATCGTCTACGAGCTGTCCGGCGGCTTCAACGCCAACGGCCAGCCCGGCACGACGGTGAACTTCGCGGGGATCGGCAGCCAGGGCGCCCCGGTCCAGAACCAGCCCCAGGTCGTCGCCGCGTGGAACGCGGCCGTCGCCGCCGGCGCGGTCTACACGATCAATAACGCCGCCGGCGCGGGCCACCTCTACCTCGACGCCAGCAAGCCGACCGGCGCCGCCTACCTGGACGCCGCCTTCGCGGCCAACCAGGCCTCGGGCGGGGCCTGGCCGGGCTGGCTCTACCAGGGTGACTCGAACATGGACCCGAACATCAACAACGCCACCGAGGACGCCGCCGGCTTCTACAACGGCTCGCAGGACCCGGCCTGGCAGGTCATCGACCAATCGAAGGGTTGGGACGGCCAGATCCTCTGGACGCCCACCGATTACCTCCAGCTCGTCATCCACGGCAACGTTGATGCGGCGGTCAACCGCACGAACCTCGGCCAGTGGCCGGAGTATCCCTACCCGCAGGACCGCTGGGCGGTCTGGTACTTCCAGAACGGCGGCTTCGGCCTGGACGGCGAGCCGCTCAGCGTGGCCTACGCCAACCCGAGCGACACGGCGTCCCGCACCAACGCCGGCGTCTACCCGGGTGACGACACCCCGAAGTACCAGTACGACTTCTGGGTGAACTACAAGTTCTCCGGTCAGTTCGGCCGGACCATGCTCCGCGGCCTCAGCGTCGGGCTGGGCGGCGAGTGGCATTCCCAGGAGGAGTTCTTCTCGGGTGTCACCCACGGCGGCCAGAACATCGAGCAGAACGCGGCGGGCCAGACGATCATCGCCTACTCGCCCTCCCAGTTCACGCTCAACTGCGAGGTCAAGTACGCCTGGAAGAGCTTCGGCCACAGCCAGTACGTGCAGGTCAACGTCAACAACCTGCTGGATGACAAGAAGGAGTACGGCCTGATCTACAACACGCCGATCACGGCCAAGATCTCCTACGGGATCGGGTTCTGAGCGGACCCGGCCAGTCGGTTTTCCTCCCAGCGCGCACGGCTCCGGCCGTGCGCGCTTTCGTTTCTTTGGCCGGCCCGCGTCGGCCGGGGGATTTTGGGTTGATGGCCGAAGCCCCCGGGACCGACACTGGGGGCGTGATCCGCGGGCGAAAGTCGAGGGGCGAAGGCGGGGCCGGCGCACGCCGCGGGCGGCGGGCGGCTTTCCTCGCGGGGCTGCTGCTCCTGGCCCTGGCGGCCCGCGCGGCGCCGCCGTCCGCGGCCGCCTGGCTGGCCCCGCTCGGCCTCCGCGACCTCAAGGGCGCGCCGGTGGAATGCCGGGGCCGCTGGCTCGTCGTCGTCTTCCTGGGACAGGACTGCCCCGTGTCCAATGCGTCCATCCCGGTCCTGAACCACCTCGCGGCGGAGTTCGGGCCGCAGGGCTTCACGTTTGTCGGGGCGTACGTCGATCCCACGGCCGACCTGGCGGCGCTGCGGTCCCACGCGGCCGACTATTCCCTGGCATTCATCGCCGCCGATGACCGGCCCCATCGCCTGGCCCGCCTCGCCGGGGCGACCTACACGCCGGAGGCGGTGGTGTTCACGGCGGCGGGCGCGCGGGTCTACGACGGCCGGATCGACGACCGGGTGGGGAGCCTGGGAGCATCCCGCCCGGCCGCCACCCATCAGGACCTCCGGGATGTCCTCCTGGCGCTGGCGGCGGGCCGGCCGGGCCCCTTCAAGGGGGTGACCGGCTATGGCTGCGCCATTCCGGAGGCCGTCGCACCGTGAGGGGCCGTTCCGCTCCCCTGGCGGCCGCCGCCCTCGCATTCCTGGGCACCGGTGCGGCCCGGGCCGGGGAGGCCGCCGCTCCCACCTGGGCGCGAGACGTCGCGCCGATCCTCATGAACCATTGCGTGGAATGCCACCGCCCGGGGCAGGTGGGACCCTTCTCCCTCCTGTCCTACCCGGATGCGGCCAAGCGGGCGAAGTTCCTGGCCAAGACCGTCGCCAACCGCGTGATGCCGCCCTGGTCGCCCGACGGCCCGGTCGGGGCGTTCCTGGACGAGCGCCGCCTGAGCGAGGCCGAGCGGGCGATCCTGGCCCGATGGGCCGCCGCGGGGGCGCCCGCCGGGGACCTGGCGCAGGCCCCGGCGCCGCCGGCGGCGCCGGGCGACGGCTGGCACCTCGGCCAGCCGGACCTCGTCGTCCGGATGGCGCGGCCGTTCCAGGTGCCGGCGGGGCCGGGGGACACGTACCATGTCTTCCCGATTCCCTTCTCGCTCGCGGCTGTGCCAGCCGACGTGCTGGCCCGGGCGCGGATCCCCGACTCGGAGGTCCTCGCGGTGGCGGCGGTCGAGATCCACGCCGGCAACCGGCGCGCCCTGCACCATGCCGACGTCTTCGTCGACGCTTCGGGTGCGGCCCGCCGGCGCGAGGCGGCGGAGGGGGGCAACGGCTACGACAGCTTCGGCACGCCGGGCTTTGTCCCGGTGGCCTACCTGGGCGGCCGCGTGCCCGGGATGACGCCGCGGTTCCTGCCGCCGGGGATCGCGGCCAGCGTCATGCCGCTCACCGGCGACATCGCGTTGCAGGTGCACTATGCCGCAACCGGCAAGGTCGAGACCGACCAGACGGAGGTGGGGATCTACTTCATGCGGGAGCCGGTGAAGCGGATCATGGATTCGCTTTTCCTGCGCAGCTTCCACCTGGACATCCCGGCGGGGGACCCCCGGTACGTGGTCGAGGACGCGATCGAGATCCCGGCGGACTGCGTCCTCATGTCGATCTTCCCCCACATGCACCTGCTGGCCCGCGAGGTGCACGCCGAGGCGACCCTGCCGGACGGCTCGGTTCGCCCGCTGATTGACATCTCCCGGTGGAGCTTCCGCTGGCAGGACCGGTATTTCTACCGGGAACCCTTCATCCTGCCGAAGGGCACCCGGGTGCACTGCCGCTGGGTGTTCGACAACAGCGCCGGCAACCCGTCCAACCCGTTCTCGCCGCCGCGGGACGTGCGCTTCGGCCCGAACTCGACGGATGAGATGTGCGAGCTCCAGCTGGGGCTGATCCCGATGCGGCTCGGCGACGAGTCGCTGCTCCTCGATGCGCGGGTGGCCAAGATGAAGCAGAAGATCGGCGAACTCTCCCCGGAGGAGCGCAGCCGGTTCCACTGGGAGGACGCCTTCAACGACTTGTCCCGGCCGGAGTGAACGGCCGGAAGGGTCAGCGGCGGGACCGGCGGGCGCTCCACGCCCGGAACCGGTCCGCCTGGCGCTGGCGCTGCCAGTCGCAGATCGTCGCCAGGTCGGCGACCGGCTCGCCGGAATAGGGCAGGGTGGGGAGGTAAGGGGGCGGCCCGAACTCGGGGCAGGCCGTGGTGACCGCCAGGCCGCGCTTCGCCTGCTCGGTCCAGACGATCTCCCACCAGCGCTCAAAGGTCCGGAGGTAGGGCCGGGCCTCGGGGGCCCGCACGTCCCCGACCTGGGGCGCCTCCTCGGTGCCCACCCGGGTGTGGATGTGGAGCGCCCGCGAGCCGCAGAGCCGGATGACGTCGATCTGGTCCTCGATCAGCCGCTCGCAGGCGACGACCCAGTGGCTGAAGTCACAGGTGAGGCGCAGCTCGGGGAAGCGCTCGAGGATCCGGCGCGCCGCCACCGGGTGGTACAGGGCGGAGTCGCGGTGGGTTTCGTGGGCCACGGGCAGCCCGGAGGCTTCGCCGGTCTTGAGCACGGCCTCGAAGTAGCGGTCGGCCTCGTCGTTCGTCCAGCCGTCGTAGCCTCCGATCGCGCCGATCGACTCGGCGCCGACCCGCTGGAGGGCCTCCAGCTTGCGCCGGAACATCCGGATGTGGCCGGCGACGGAGGACCCGGCCTCGCGGGTCCAGACCACGCCCTTGAACGGCACCTTCCGGCGGCGGAGCAGCCGGCGCATCTCCTCGTGCTGCGCGGGGGTGAAGAGGATCGCCTCGAGGCCGTCGTAACCGGCCTCCAGGAAGGCCGGGACGGCGGCGTCCCAGGGCCCGGCCACGCCCCACAGGTTGCGGAAGGTCTTGAGTTTCATGGAAGCCGGAGGAAGGTTCGTTGGGACTGGGGAGGGCCGGCGGCGCCGGGCGGCTCAACCATAGGGTTGAGCCCGCCCGTGGCATGTCGGCTGCTCCAGCGAAACCCGCCGCCCGCCCTCATGCAATCCTCCACCGCCGTCCCGGTCCGCCTCCCCCGCAACTGCACCTTCGCCGAGGGCGACTGGGTGGTCCTCGCCAACTTCTGGCATCCGGTGTGTTATTCGGCCGAGGTCGGGGGCGCGAAGCCCCTGGGGGTGACCCTGCTCGACGAGCCGCTTGTGCTGTACCGGGCCGGCGGCCGGGTGGTGGCGGCCCGGGACCTCTGCATCCACCGGGGCGTGCCGCTCAGCTTCGGCTGGGTCGAGGGCGAGGAGGTGGTCTGCGCCTATCACGGTTTCCGTTACGGGGCCCATGGGCAGTGCACGCGCATCCCGGCGCAGCCGGACGCGGTGATCCCGAAGAAACTCTGCCTGCAGACCGTCCTCACGGAGGAGCGCTACGGGCTCGTCTGGGTGTGCCTGACCGGGACGCCCCTCCAGGGCTTGCCGGACTGGGCGGAGATGGACGACCCGGCGGTCAAGCGCATGAACATGCCCTCCGCCCTCTGGAAGTGCTCGGCCGCCCGGCACGTGGAGAACTTCAACGACCTGGCGCACCTGTCCTGGGTCCACGCGGGCACCTTCGGCAACCGCGACATGCCGGAGGTCGCGAAGTACGACGTCGAGGTGTTTCCGACCGGGATCCACTTCGTCTTCGACTACCCCCGCTACTCGATCGAGAACTATGGCCGGAAGGGCGCGCTGGAGCACATCCGCTATACCTACGACCTGTCCTTCCCGTTCTACACCCGGCTGCGGATCGGCTTTCCGGATGGCCGGAACTTCGTGGCCTATAATCTCCCTTCCCCGAAGTCGTCCCGGGAGACGAACGTCATGTTCCGGCTGACCCGGGACTTCGACGTCGACGGCCCGGACGATCCCTCGATCGCGCTCCAGACCCAGGTGCTGTCGGAGGACCGGCCCTTCGTCGAGGGGCAGAGGCCGGAGGAGCTGCCGCTCGACCTCTCGGAGGAGTTCCACATCCGCTCCGACCGCTTCTCGACCTGCTACCGCAAGTCGCTCACCGAACTCGGGCTCGGCGCCACGTTTTCGGCCTAGGAGGACTCCTTCAAGTACGGACCAAGTTGCCGGCGGTCCACCTTGTACCGCCTGAAAAGGGCATCCAATTCGCGCGCCGCCTTGCCAGACATCCGCGACGGCACGGTCAGGAACAGATCGAGTCCCTTCCCTTCGTATTTCGTGACGGCCGAAATCCGATCCAACGCCTCGAAGAACATCGCTTCGTCCAACTGCGAATAGAAGATGGTGCCTCGGCAGCGGAGAACGGGCATAGGTACGTCTACGTCGATGCCTTCCGCGCCGTCAGTGTTGGCTCCGGCACATTCCGCGGATCCGAACCCAGCCCTCGGCGCATGATCACGCTCTCGTAGTTCGTGGAATCCCACTGGGCCCGGTCAACAACCGTGTAGCCCCATCGTTCGTAGAGCGCGATCAGTTCGATCGCCGGCGCGGCCGTATCCAAGGCCATGAACTTCGCCCCCTCGCCGAATGCGGCCGCAATCATCCTTTCATGGAGGGCCTTTCCGACCCCCTGACCTTTGAAATCCGGGTCCACGGCGAACTGGCCGAAATGAAAAGTATCCGGTTCGCGATAGACCGGAGTCGCGGCTTGCGAATCCGGTCGGTAATACGTCACGGTGCCGACGAGACGGCCGCCGATCTCGGCGACCAAGGCATGGCCGCTCGCCAGTCTTCGCCGCGTCACCTCCGGAGTCTGGTGGGTGGCATTGTACCGGAGGCCGCGCGCCGCCAAGGGTGCGTAGGCCCGATGAAGCATGCCCGTGAGGGCGCCCACGTCGTCCGCCGGCTTCCAGTCGCGAATAATCACCGCCATTGCCAACGTTGCGATGGACCCGGCCAAACGGAGAGTTGGATGCGGGGAAGGGTTCGGTGGAGGCTCAATTTACCGGCACGATTTTCTGGAAGAATTCGTGGCCCAGGTAGCCGATCAGGAATCCGAGGATCATCCCGCCCCACACATCCTCGACCGTCAGGACGGGCTGAACGTCATTCGACCGTCGGGAGGAGTAGACCACGCCGATGATCGACAGAATGATCGCCAGCACCGTGGCCGTCAGGGCCTCGCCGGGCTTGGCCGCGAGCGCGGCCGAGCCATCGTCTTTCAGGATGCGCGCCACGGTCCCCAAGACCGCCCCGATTACGGCTCCGACGGTGATCGACCGCAGCGGGGGGCGAAAGGGAAAAGACACCTCAAACGTCGAGGTATGGGCCTCCGCTCCGCGCCGATAGGCCACCGTGCCCTGAAAGGTGATTTGCCCGCCCGAAATGAACAGCCACTGCGGGATCAGGGCCCGGAAGGAGTAGCTCTGCGACTCACCGGGCCGAACGACCTGAAGGGTCATTCCATCCGGGGCGCCCGGTTGTTTCGAGTACCACATGACCTGTCCCGGGGGACTGGCCGCGGTCCGCCAGATTGACCCGGAACCCAGCCGCGTGAGCAAGCGGGCCACCCGACGCAGTTCAAATTCCCGGTCGAAGGCCTGGTCGTTGATCCACTGGACCTGATAGGGAATGAGATACCGGTAGCTCTCGATGTCGATCGGTTCATCGTGTGGGTTGGTCACGATGGTCGTCAGGGTAAAGGGTCGGCCCGCCACGACAAAACCCTGCAGCACCGAGGTACGGATTTTTATAGCGTCAATTTGCATGCGAGATGAAACCAGGTTGCCGTTGGTTGGGTTGACCGGCGTTGAAGCGGAGGGAGCCGTCTCCGTTGGAGGCGGGCTGGGCGAGTAGCCCGGATCGGCTGGTTGATTTGGAACTAAGTCCATCGGTTGATTCTCCGCCGATAAAGTGTCAGAATAATCGGATGAATTACGACAAGGATAAGGTCGATGACGCGGTGCTGGCGCTGCTTTTTCTTACGATTCACGACAACCACGGGCGAGCCTGGAAAGGGCATGACTGGGAGGCGTTGGGAAGGCTCCATGCGAAGGGGATGATTCTCGATCCGGTGGGGAAGGCCAAGTCCGTGGTGCTCACTGAGGAGGGCGAACGACGGTGCGAGGAGCTGTTCCGAAGGCATTTTGGTTTGCCGGCTTAGATTCCAAGTCTGACGCCGAGTGTGTGCCGCGACATTGAAGGGATTCAATTTCGCGATGGCGTGACTGGGGCCCGTGGCGAGCTCGCCCGACCTAAACGCCGGATGCAACAAATGGTTGGTCACCACCGCCGGAGCGCGGACAAGACCCGCGTGCCCGCGAGCCCTGGTCCCGGTGCTTCTAGTGGCCGCCCACGGCGGCACTATTGTCCGGCGTCGTCAGCCAGCCGGTGAGGGCGCAAACCGCGGCCATCGAGAAGTAGCCGAGCGGGATGCTGCCAGGGGCGAAGCCCAGCACGCCGATGACGTCCGATCCGGTGATCTGGTAGTTGTGAGTCAGGCCGAGCAGCGCGATCACGCCCCCGATTGTGAACCATGCGGCGGCCCGCAGGAACCTCCGCTCGATGATCTGGACCGTGGCGGCGCTCAGGATCATGCAGGTGTAGATGTAGCCTTCGCCCACCGCGAACACGCCCGCCGAGTAGTAGTCGGCCCGGTCGACGAAGAGGGCGTTCAGGTTGGCGGGGATCGGGTGGTCGGGGCTGCCGAAGCCCATCGCCAGCAGGGTCCGCTTGATCACGAACTCGGTGTACGCGCCCAGGGCCGGAACCAGGCCGACGATGACCGCCGGGATGTGGCGCGCCGGCACGGCCTCGAAGGCCTGCGCGGTCATGGCGAGGCCGATCCAGATGATGAGCGCCATGCTGGACTCGACCGGGACAAAGTGGACGATGACCCCGATCGTGCCGGTGCAGGCAATCAGGGTCATCACGGTGGCGTTGAGCACGGAGTAGCCGGCGCGCGAGCCGATCGCCTTCCAGCCGGGATGTCCGAAATAGATGGTGGCGAGGAAGGGCGAGCCGAAGAGGGCCGAGCCCATGGAGGCGAAGCCGTTGAAGAGGAGGCAGCTCCTCGTGTCATAGCTGTCGCCGGCCGCCTCAGCCGACTCGATCGACTGGAGCGACCACAAGGTGCTGACAAGACCGAGCGGGAGGACCACCGGCAGGCTCTCCGCGAGGGAGTGCATCCAGGTGACGAGGAGCGAGGGGTCGGGGATGGGCGGGTAGAAACCGACGGTGCCAAAGGTCAGCGTGCCGACCGGCACGATCGTTGAACCGGCCACAAAGTGGCAGGCCCAGGCCAGCGCGGTTCCGACCACCAGGATGACGAGTCCGCGGGGCAGCCCGAGCTTCGGCTCCACCCGGCCGAAGTAGAAGACAAAGCAGAGGCAGAGCGTCGTCAGTCCGACCACGGGAAAGGCGTAGGCGCGGAAGAAGAAATCGAGCGCGAGGAAGGCGAGGGCGATGCCCGCCAGGGTCGAGAGCAGGGCCGCCCGAGGGGTGAAGCGGCGGATCCAGGCCCCGACGAAGGAGCCGGCGCACTCGATGAGGCCCATGACGAAGGCGGCGCCGACCCCCGCCCGCCACGCGGCCATGGTCGCCTGGGCCTCGCTGAGGCCGGCGTTGAGGGCGCGGACCTTGGCCGGGTACAAGACCAGGAAGACGAAGGTGACCAGCAGGATGATGCTGAGTCCGAACGGCAGCGCGCAGACGTCGGTGCGGTGTTCGCGGCGGGCCAGGCGGTGGGCCTGCCACGCGTAGTAGAAATTGCCGATCAGGAGCCCGACCGCGGTCGCGGGCATCAGCCGCGAGTAGAACAGGTGGGGGTCCAGGTAGAGCGGGAAGCCCAGGCTCAGCTTCACGAGGACGATCGCGACCACGAGGTTGTCGAGCCAGAGGGCGATGAAGCCGTCGATGTCGCCTTTGACGAAGGCCTTCATGCGGGGGCAACGGCATCGTTCTGCCGGGAGAACCACCAGGAAAACGCGAGACCGGCCCCGACGGCGGCGAGGAAGGCGTAGGGCAGGTAGCAGTCGGGCGCGTCAGGGATGGGGTAGATGCTCTGGACCAGGACGATCGCGAGGAGGAGGAGGGCCAAGCTGGAGGCCACGATGCCCCGCCAGGAAAGGCTCTTGGCCTTGGCGAGAAAGAAGGGCGCCGCCAGGCACACCATGAAGTACGCGGCGATGAAGCCGAGGGCGGCGATCTCCGAGAGGTAGTCGACGACGTTGAGGAGCGACACGTGCGAGGCGAGGAGCAGCGCCGGGGTCGCGACCGACAGGACGCCGAGGATCGCGATGGCGCGGTGGGGGGTGGCGTTGCGGGGATGGGCGATTCCCACCTTCCGGAAGAAAAGCCGATCCTCGGAAAGGGAATAGAGCGCGCGGGCGCCGGCGTTCATCGAGCCCAGGGTGCAGGCGAAGTAGCTGAGCGCGACCCCCGCGGAGCTGAGCGACCCCAGCCATGGCAGGTGGAGCGCCCGGGCGAGGGTGTCGAAGGGCGCCTCGAGCTGGTCGAGCGTGAACCCGAACTTGCGGCCGAGCCCGGTTACCAGGTACGTCATGACCACGTAGAGCAGGCCGAGCGGAAGCACGCACTGGAGGATGGCGCGGGGGATCGAGCGCTGCGCATCCCTCGACTCCTCGCCCAGGGTCGTCGCGCTTTCGAAGCCGCCCATGATGATGAAGGTGATGACGACGCCGGCGCTGAACCCGCGCGGGGTGGCACCGGCCAGGGTCAGCTGCGGCCGGTCGATCCAGGGGCCTTGGTGCACCATCGCCACCGCGATGATCGCGATCATGACCGTGAGCGAGGTCACCTCGATCACGATCATGACGTCGCTCGACAGCTTCATGTCGCGGTAGGCCGTCCACCAGGCCGCGAGCACCACCGCCGAGCTGACGCCGGCGCCCAGCAGGGCCGTGTTGGGGATGCCGCCGTACTGGTTGATGAGGAGGCAGCCGTAATAGGCCGCGGACGGGGCGGAGCTGGCGACGCCGAAGCCCATGGCGACCACGTAGACCCACTTGGTGAGCGTCCCGGCCTTGGGGCCCAGGCCGAGGCTGGCGAAGGTCCCCAAGCCGCCGGCGGAGGCGCAGCGGGTAGCGAAGACGTTGATGTTAAAAAGGATGAGGAGGTAGACCAGCATCACCCCTAACATGAGGAGCCAGGAGCCATTGCCGGTCTTGCCGATCACGAGCGGCACGATCACCCCCAGGCACCCGGTCGGGGCCATCGTGCCCAGGGTCTGGGCGACGTTCTCAAACCCCGAGAGGGAGTTGCGGCGGAGCGTCGGATCCCCGTCGGGGCCGCGGCTGTCCTGCCGGCCTTCGGGTGCCGTCGGTGCCGTCAACGGGCCGGCCCTCGGTGGTGGCTGTCCGCGGTGCGGGTGCGAAGTTGGGTCATCCTCCGCTGCAGGTCAGCACCGTCCATGCCACCCACCCTCAGGCTACCCAGGCTCCGGTCAGGCCCAGGGCCGACAGGCGCTTCCGGTAGGCGACCGACATGCGGTCGGCAGAGATGTGGACCTCCTCCCGCAGGTCGAGCGGGAGGTCCTCCGGATACTGGTCCTCCACCACCGGGATGTCCTCGGCATTGACGAGGCCCTGGAACTCGATCGCCGGCGCGGTGGGGTCGTCGAGGGAGTAATTGCGGGAGAGGAGCATGAAGATGCGGCTCTCCCGCGCCGTCACGGGACAGGCAAGGTCGTAGACGTTGAGGACGCGCTGGTCCGGGGCGCAGATCGACAGCCGGGTGGAGAAGGGGAGGGTGAGCCGGTAGAGGTAGGTCATCAGCGTGATGACCTCGGGCGACTGCGAAAGGGTGTCGCGGTCGACCTGGGGGTAGACGAGCGAGAACTCCAGGCCCTCGGGGTCCTCGGTCACCTGGTATTCGTTCAGGCGCTGCGCCGCGGGGTTGCCGAAGGTTCCCCCATGGATGAAGGACAGGTGGGCGACGTCGTTGAAGTTCTCCACTTGCCGCGCCGCCGCCGCCTTCCAGACGGCCACCGGCATCTCGAAGGTCTGCCAGCCGGGCTGGCCCAGCTGCGGCCAGTCCGGGGGCGGCGCGGCTGCCGGGGGCCGCAGGCACGCCCAGACCACGCCGTGGGATACCACGGCCGGAAAGGTGTGGAGGTGCAGCTTGCGCGAGATCGGGATCGACGGGTCCTGGGCCGGGATGCCGACGCAGGCGCCGTCCCCGGAGTAGCGGAAGCCGTGGTAGGCGCAGACGAGCTCGCAGCCCTCCATCCGCCCGCGGCTGAGCGAGGCCCCGCGGTGGACGCAGAGGTCGCGGGCGACGCTGAGGCCTTCCGCCCCGCGGAAAATCACGAGCCGCACGTCCAGCAGGCGGCGGGACAGCGGCCGGTCGACGACCTCCGAGGCGAAGGCGACCGGATGCCAGAAGGCCGCCAGGATGTCGCGGTCGTGGGCGTTGAAGGTCGCCTCGTTGGGGCGAACGAGGCCCGCGATGGACGCGGCGGCGGCCGGGGCCGGGGCGGCGGCGGGGCTCATGCCGTGCCGTACTTGAGCCCCAGCTGCCGCAGCCACTGCCGGTAGGCGATGGCGGTCCGGTCGGAGCGCAGGTGCAGCTCGGCCTGCAGGTCGAGCGGCAGGAGCTCCGGTCGCTGCGACTCGACGATCGGCAGGTCCTGCAACGTGACCTCGTCCTGGAAGACCACGATCTGGGCCGCCGGGACCTCATGGGAGTAGTTCATCGCCATGATCGCCCAGGCCAGGCTGTGCTCCCCGTCCACCGGGGTCACGATGTCGATCATGCTGAAGCGTTGCTCGCCCTGCGCCTTGGTGAAGCGCGCGGTCAGGGGGCGCAGGGCCTCGTAGGTGTAGAGGACCTTGGCGGCCCGGCCGGTGCCATCGGGATCCGGCTGCCAGATGGGAATGTCGCGGGCGATCACGCCGGTCGGCGTGATCCGCGCCTCGTACTCCTCGATCTCCGTGTGGGCCGGGTCGCCCAGGTAGCCGGCGTGCACGAAGGGGAAATGACCGACATCGAGGAAGTTCTCGATCACCCGCGGACCCAGCGCGTTGAAGGGGTAGGGGCCGGAGTGGATGCTGCGGTACGCGGGGTCATCCCACTCCGGGAAGGGTGGAACGTCCCCGGCCGGTTCCCCGAGGCAGGTCCAGACCAGGTCGTAGGCGAGGCGCACCGGGTGCACGTTGGCGTGGGCCCGGCCCGGCGGCTTCTGCGACGGATGGGCGGGGATCGTGACGCACGCGCCGGACTCGTCGTAGGTCCAGCCATGGTAGGGGCACATCAGGCAACCATCCTTCACCCGGCCGCCGGAGAGCTTGGCGCCGCGGTGGATGCAGAGGTCGTCCCAGACCTGGATGTCATCCCCGCCCTTCCAGATGACGAGGTCGACACCCAGGAGCCGCACCGGCTTGACCGTCCCGGTTTCGAGTGCCGACGCCCGGGCGACGGCATGCCAGTCGTTGCGGAGGACGGGATCGTCGATCATCGGCACGTCACGAGGTCCCGAAGCTGACCCCGAGCTCGTTCAGCCACTGGCGGTAGGCGATGGAGGTGCGGTCGCAGTTGAGGTGCAGCTCCGCCTGCAGGTCGAGAGGGAGGAGTTCCGGGCGCTGGGACTGGACCACCGGCTTGTCCTGGGAGAAGACCCGGTCGGTCCACTCGAGCAGCTGGGCGTCGGTCGCCGAGTCGGCGCCCCGCATCGTGAAGGCGATCCAGGCATGGGTGCGGAGCTCCTCGACCGGGGTCGCCACGATCAGCATGGAAAAGACGCTGGTTCCCGCCTTCTTCTGGAGGTAGGCGGTGAGCGGCCGGATCACCCGGTAGGTATAGTGGGCCTCGGCTGGTTGGCCGGAGCCGTCCGGGTCGGGTTGCCAGACGACGATGTCGGTGGCCGTGACCCCCTCCGGGCCCTTCTCGACGTTATAGCGGTTGATTTCCCCCTTGCCCTCGATTCCAAGGATGCCGTCGTGGACGACGGAAAGGTGGGCGAGGTCGAGGAAGTTCTCGATGATGCGCGGGCCGCCAGCCTCCATCGAATAGGGCCCGAGGTTGAAGCGCCGGACGCCGGCCTCCTCCCACTCGGCGAAGACGGGCAGCGCCGTCGGGGAGGGGGAGAGGCAGACCCAGACCCAACCGTAGGCCACTCGGCACTCGTAGGTGGTCGTGTGGGCCCGGGCCGGCGGCTTCTGGTCGGGATGGGCCGGGATCTTCACGCATGCGCCGGTCTCGTCGTAGATCCAGCCGTGGTAGGGGCATTGCAGGCAGGTGCCCTGCACCTTGCCGAGCGAAAGCTTGGCGCCCCGGTGGATGCAGAGGTCCCGCCAGGCATGGACGCGGCCCTCCGTGGACCAGATCACCAGGTCCTCGCCGAGGAGCCGGCGGGCGACGGGTTTGCCGGTGGCCAGCTCGGTCGTGGTTATGACGGGATGCCAGTCGTGGACTAGCACGGCATCCGGCGGGCGCGGCAGGGGCGGTGCTTCGGTCATGGGAGAAGGAAGGGTTTAAAAGCGGAAACGCAGCGTGATGGAGGCCGATATCGGGGGACGGACGTAGATGGCGTCGTTGCCAGCGAAGGTCACATCGATCGGGTCGAGGATGCGCTGGTTGGTGATGTTCTTCACGTTGATGGTGACGTCCCAAGACCGTGCGCGGAAGTAGACGAAGCCATCGAGTTCGTATTCCGGCGGGATGTAAAGCTGATCCTGATCATCCGCGTATTGGCGGCCCTGGAACTGGGGGCCCAGGCCGGCGCCGAAGCCCGACTTCCACTGGTACTGCACGAAGAGGTTGCCGAGGACTTGCGGCACGCCCGGCGCCTTCATGCGATTGCCCGGCGGCGTGTAGTAGCCGGAGTAGTTGTTCTGGGGCACGACGCTGTAGTTGGGGCTGCCATTGCCGGTGCCAGACTGGCCGTCGACGAGGTAGCCGACGGGATAACCGTCCAGGTAGCTGTAGGTTTGCTGGAAGAAGGCCGAGCCAAAGTCGGTCACGCTCTCATAGGTGAAGTTGGCATTGATCGAGAGGGCCTTGGAGGGCTGGTAGACCAGGTCGACCTCCAGGCCCTGGGCCTTCACCAGGTAGGCCGGTCCCTCGACCTGCGGCTCATCCTTGGTCTGCTGGTAGAGGTCGGCGTCGAAGTAGAGGGTGTTTCCAAGGAAGCTCTGCTTGAAGCCAACCTCGTAGAGGATGCTCTTGGTGTTCAGCGAGGTGATGAGCTGCTGGTGGTACTGGGCCGGCGTGCCGATCGCGGTGTTCGCCCCGTCGGTGATCTCGGCCACATTCACGCCGCCATAGTTCTCCGAGCCCAGCACCGCGCTCGCCCGGTTGTAGCTGAAGTAGATCGAGCTGGTCTCGGTGGGTTTGAGAATGAGGCTGGCGAAGATCGAGGGATTGTTGACCGATCCGGCGGCGGAATAGATGCTCCCGCGCGGGATGTAGATGCCCGGATTGTAGAACTGGCCGGTGACCGGGTTGTCGACCTGGTTGAGGGCCGGGTTGGCGTCGTCGGCCTTGATGTGGTCCTCGCGAAAGCCGGCCAGCGCCAGGAGGTGCTTGCTGATCGCCAGCGTGTCCTGGACAAAGGCGGCGGAGTCGTAGATGTGCGAATCCTGGTTGGCGGAATCGTTGACAAGGTAGGCGCCGTACTTCGAATGGCCGGGCACCAGATAGGGGGCGCCGAGGGTGTTGCTGTAGATCGTGTAGGCGGGCAGGACCTGGTTGGAGGCGGGCTGGTAGAGATCGTAGTAGAAGAAGGGCTCGATAGCGTAGTCCTGGTAGGCGACGATCCGGGTGTAGCGGAAGTCGCCGCCGGCGATCAGCTTGTTGTCGAGGCCGGCGACCGTGAAGTCGGCGTGGTATTCGAGCCGGTCCTGCGCCGAGGCCATGAGCGGGACATACTCGCTGTAGCCCCAGAGGTTGAATTGGCGGTCGTTCGCATTCTCGAAGTACGTCCGGTTGACCAGACTGGAGCTCGCGCTCAGCTGCAGCGTGGTCGTGAGCTGGGACTGGAAGCGGCCGGTGCGGCCGGAATCGCCGGGCGACAGGAGGGCATCCTGCCACGGCAGCTTGACCGTGTAGGCGGTGGCCGGGTTGAGGACGCCGTAGGAGCCGTCCGGCTGGCCCAGGCCGTAGGGCGGCAGGTCGGGATAGATGGTCACTTGGCCACCAATGTAGGTCCCGGTCCTGATGAAGTTCTCGGTCACGCGGTTCACGCCGGTCACGTCGCCGTCGAGGTTTTCGTAGTACTGGCCCCACCAGTCGAGGGTCAGCACCTTGCTCGCGCGCCAGCTGAGGGCGGTGAAGACATCCTGGGTCCGGTTCTTCTCGTCCTCGTAGTAGCCGTTGCCATAGCGGCTCAGGTAGCTGACCCGGTAGGCGAGGTTGTCCGTGATCGGCGCACTGGTGTCGATCGTCGCCTCCGGGTTCCAGTAGGAGTTGCCGTCCGTCAGGTAACCGAAGGTCATCGAGACCTCGGTGTGCTCGCGGTCGAAGTAGGGCTCCTTGGTGGTGAAGTTGACGTAGCCGCCTGCGCCTTCGCTCTGGGGCCCGTAGATGGCCGAGCCGGGTCCCTTGACCACGTCCATCGACTCCACCCCGTTGAAGCTCGGCAGGATGCTCGAGGTGGTGAAGAGCGCCCCCTGGCCGTTGAGGTAGATCTCGGCATTGTCGCCGCGCACGATCGGCGTGGCGGGAACGCCGTAGCGGGCGGGGGAATAGACACCAGGTGAGAATTGTCCGAAGTCCATCGAGTTGGTGACCTGGCGGTCGTCCATCCACGCCTTGTTCACCATCGAGACCGACCGCGGGATGTCCAGAATGTCGGTGGCATCTCCCGTCACGCTGTCGACGGGGCGGACGGTGGGCAGGATCTGCTCGTCCACCGGGACGTCGCTGACCGTGAACTTCTCCAGCTGGGTGATGCCGGGGGAGTCGGGAGTGGCCGCCGGCGAGCTCGTGGCCACGGGCGCGGGGGTCGCGCCCGGCGGGGTGGCGGCGGCCGGGTTCGGATCGGGGGCCTGCTGCCCGCGGGCGATCATCCCGCCGAGCAGGAAAAACACGGGCACCGCCAGGCAGCGGGGAGACCGCGCGAAAAAGGCCGATTTGTGCATCGCCTGGTTTGAGCAGATGCCAAACCACCGGCATATCCCGAAGCCTGTTTCTCATGCCTTTCCCGCGGGGTTGGGCCTATAGACCTGCGTCGGCGTCTGGTTGCACCAGACCATATCCCTCGGGAAGGCGGCTATGTGCTCCCCTCGGAAGCGACATATCCCGAGGCCGAGGGTGCATATCCGAGGTGAACCGGTTTTTCGGCATGGCACGTCCGATGCTCACCGGAGATCATGGGCCTCTTCTATCGCAACCAGCCCTTCATCTTTGGTGAAACCACCTACACCAACGGCGGCGTATTCGGGCCCGTGGAGGGGGGCTGCGTCAACCTGTTGGCGCTCCTTGAGGGTTCGATGGAGGTCTCCTGGGACGGAAAGTCGACGACGATAACCGCGGGCCAGGCCGCACTCTTCTACAGCTTTGAGGCGATCGAGTTCCGTTTTCCGCCGGGGACCAGGACCCGGGTCCAGTGGTGCGAGACCGGGGATCCGGCGGGCTCCGAGCTCGTCCGACAGAAGCTGCGCAAGGCGCCGCTCTCGATCGAGCTCTCCGACGTGCTCCAGCAGATGATGGACATCGGCATGCGCCTCTCGGACGAGAGCAAGGACGAGGTGCGGGCGTTCCGCGATGCCCTGGGGGAGGCGATGATCTGCGCCTATCTCCACAAGGCGAACCTGGACCGGAACGAGGCGATCGTGCCGGAGGCGGTCTCACGAGGGAAGGAATTCATCGAGCGCCACTTCAGCGAGCCCCTCGGCAACGAGCAGATCGCCCGTGGCGCCAAGGTCACCCCTCAATACCTCCTGCGGGTCTTCCGGCGAAATTGCGGGGTCAGTCCGATCCAGCACCTGTGGAATGTCCGGGCGGACAAGGGCGCGTTCCTGCTGCGCCAGACCGGCCTGACCGTGAGCGAAATCGCCTACCAGTGCGGCTACAAGAACCCGTTTCATTTCTCCCGCCACATCAAGGCGAAGTACGGCCACAGCCCGAGCGACCTCCGAAAGCTGCGCCGGACCCTGCAGCCGAGCCTCCTGCGCGGAGACTACCCCGACCAGCACTTCGAGAATCCGACGTCCGCGCTGCCTTCAGTCGAGGCCCAGGGCGATGAGCGCCTGTCGGTAGGAAGCCACCGGTAGGTCGCCCGCCAGCAGAGCCTCCGACGACGCCCCGTCCGTGGCCGGCAGGGACTCGACCACCGGTTGCAGGCGCTCGAGCAGCTTTCCGGCCATCGGGGCGGCCGCCCCGGCCAGAAAGAGGCCGCAGGCCGTGCGTGAGATCGGCTGGATCGCGAAGGCCGTGCGACCGGGGCCGTCGATGGTGCCGGAAAAGGGTCCGATCGTCCGGACGCGCCATCCTGGCGCTTCCGGGCTCTCCCCGGCCCTCGCCAAGTCGAGGATGCCCTCCACTGCCAAGCGGGCCGGCGCCTTCCAGGCGGCGCTCCAGACTTCGGCGCCGGTGCCGAAATCGCCTAGATCGGGCGGGGCCGGCGGCCCCTCCGACGCCAGGCGGACCCAGACCAGCCCGCTTGATTCCGCCGTCCCATACATGATCAGGTGCAGCTTGGCCGGGAGCGCGGTCGCCGCCGAGCCCGTGCAGGGAGCGAGGACGCAGGCACCGCCCGGCGAGTACCTGAAGCCGTGGTAGGGACAGATGAGTTCGCCGGCTTTCACCGTTCCGGGGCTGAGCTGGGCGCCGCGGTGAATGCAGAGGTCCTTGGCCACCGAGACCCGGTCGCCGCCGCGCCAGCTGACGAGCCGTTCGTCGAGGAGGGTGGCGGCAACCGGCCCCGGGGAGACGACCGACGCCGCTGCGATCGGATGCCACTGCTGCGCCAGCGCTTGCCACCGGTCCGCCGCAAAGGTGCAGTCCCGCGGCAGGCCGGTCGCTGCTTCCTTCTTGGCGGGACCGAACATGGGTTCGCCTAGGCGGAAAAGTCGCTGCCGAGACCGAGGGCCGCCAGGCGCCGGCGGTACTCGACCGAGAAGCGGTCGGCACCCAGGTGCACCTCCTCCCGCAGGTCGAGCGGCAGTTCCTCCGGCCGCTGGGATTGCACGACCGCCCGGTCCTCCCGGTTCACAATCGATTGGAAGGAGTGGTAGGCGTGGGGGTCGAAACGCGGGTCGGGGCTGGCCGCGATGAGGAAAATCCGGCTGCGGCGTGCGCTGATCGGGCTCGGCACGTCCATGAAGTGCCGGATCGGCCGGTGGGGATACTCAATGCTGAGCCACGTAGCGAAGGGGAGCGAGAGGCGGTAACGGTAGAGGGTCGGGACGGGGCCCAGGTTCTGCCCGGTCACGTCGTCGAAATCGATTTCCTGATAGCGGATCATGCGCGTCAGCCCCTGCTCGTCGTGCTCCACGGCATAGGGCGGGATCTCCGGGGCCGCGGGGTCCCCGAAGGTGCTGGCGTGGACGAAGGAGACGTGAGCGAGGTCGGTGAAGTTCTCCGCATGCCGGCTGGCCGCAGCCTCCCAGACGTCGGACAGGTGCATGGATCGGATGTCCGCCTGCTCGAGCTCGCGCCAATCCGGGAGCGGGAAGCGGGCCGCGGGCCGAAGGCAAACCCAGATGATCCCGAACCGCTCGCTCACCGCCTGGGTGGCAAGGTTCAGACCGGGCAGGGGTCCGTTCATGCCTGGTCGACCCCGGCAGGCTCCGGCCTCCCCGAAGAGCAGTCCATGGTAGGGGCAGACGGCACAGCCGTCGGTGACGTGGCCCAGGCTGAGCTTGGTGCCGCGGTGGCTGCAGCGGTCCAGCGCGGCGACGACCCCTCCGCCACTGCGGTAAAGGACCAGCTCGACGTCGAGAAGCGTGGCGCTAACGGGACCTTTTGCCACCTCCTCGGCGTACGCCACCGGATGCCAGAAGCCCGCCAAGATCTCCCAGTCGGATCGCGCGAATGTACTGCTCGCTGGCATGGGGCAAGACCCCGGCGCTTCAACCATTGGGGTACTAGGCAAAGAATTCATCGCCCAGGCCCAACGCCTTGAGTTTCTGGCGGTAGCGGACCGAGAGCAGGTCGGCAGGGATGTGGACCTCGTCATGCAGGTCGAGGGGCAGGTCCTGCGGGCACTGGCTCTCGACGAAGGGTTGGTCCTCGGCCAGCACGGCGTGGTTGTAGGCGGCAAAACTTTGGGGGGTGTCTTCAAACCCGAAGTTGCGCCCGAGGATGGGAAAAATTCGGCACGACGATGCGGACAGCGGGGCCGCCACGTCAAAGAACAGCAGGTGGCGCCCCTCGTGGTAGTCGACGAGGAGCCGGGACGCGAAGGGCAGGTCGATGGTCTGGACGTACGTGACCTTGCTGATGACGTCGGGCCGGATTCCGGTGATGTCGCGGTCGTGCTGGTTGGCTTCCGGGATGACGATGGAGAGGCGGTTCCCAGCGTCTTCCACCGGGTAGCGGATCACCTCGGGCGTCTCGCGGTGCCCGAAGGTTCCGACGTGGACCCAGGACAGGTGGGCCACGTCGTTGAAG
>Ga0302314_10000297_pt1 | contig 89998 bp, 84 predicted proteins | sample III_Palsa_N2_3_FD_200533 | JGI IMG/M metagenome (GOLD analysis project Ga0302314, IMG submission 200533) | Peat permafrost microbial communities from Stordalen Mire near Abisko, Sweden - III_Palsa_N2_3 | ecosystem: Environmental > Terrestrial > Soil > Palsa > Peat permafrost | place: Sweden...
CGCCGGCCTTGGCGGCGGCTTCGAGCAGTTTGTCGGCGTCCCTGAGCGTCGTGGCGATCGGCTTTTCCACATAGACCGCCTTGCCGGCCCGAAGCGCCGCCAGGGCGATGGCCGCATGGGTGGTGGCGGGCGAAGCGATGGTCAGGATGTCGATATCGTCCAACAACAGGTGCAGGTCGTCGAAGCCGCGCCCGCCGTGCTCGACGGCCAGGACCTGGGCGCGCTCGATATGCGGGTCATAGACGCCGCTGAACTGGACGCCCGCCAGGCCCGCATAGATCCGCGCGTGATGGCGTCCAAACGACCCGGCGCCGGCCACGCCGGCTCTCAACAGCTTGCTCACCCGGGTCTCCGCTGGATTCGGCGCGAAAGTGTCTAGATGGGGACGATTTGTCCATTGTTGATGGACGGTTCGTCCGGCCAGCCGCTCAAGAGCGACTATATGTCCCCCAATCCGTCATCCCGGACGGCCTGCAAGGCCGAGCCGGGACCCAGGGGCCATCGCGCTGAAGATGGGTGCGCCGGCCCTGGGTCCCGGCTCTTCGCTTCGCTACGGCCGGGATGACGAGCAGAGGATGATCGCCCGATGACGCGCCCCGGCGTATGGTTTAAACAGGCGTTCGGTTTTCAATCAAAACGCACAGGGAGACGTCCATGACCATCACCTCTCGCGAGGTCCGCCTGAAATCGCGCCCGAGCGGCGTGCCGACCGCGGCCAATTTCGAGATCGCCACCGTCGAACTCCCGGCGCCCGGCCCCGGCGAGGTCCAGGTGATCAACACCTGGATGACCGTCGATCCCTACATGCGCGGGCGCATGAACGACGTGAAGAGCTACAGCCCGCCGTTCCAGCTGGGCGAGGCCATGCAGGGCGGCGCGGTCGGCAAGATCGCCGCCTCTAACGACCCCTCGTTCAAGCCCGGCGACCTGGTACAGAGCTTTTTCGGCTGGCGCGAGGCCTTCAACGCCCCCGCCGGCGCGGTGCAGAGGCTGGAGACCTTCGGCCTGCCGCCGCAAGCCTTCCTGGGCGTGGCCGGCATGCCGGGCATGACCGCCTATATCGGCCTGCTCAAGATCGCCGCGCTGAAGGAGGGCGACGTGGTGTTCGTCTCCGCCGCGGCTGGCGCGGTGGGCCAGATCGTCTGCCAGATCGCCAAGCTGAAAGGCCATACGGTGATCGGCTCGGCGGGCGGCGCCGACAAGGTGGCGTATCTGAAGGAACTCGGCGTCGACCATGTGATCGATTACAAGGCCGAGCCTGATCTGACCGCCGCCTTGATGCGGGCCGCGCCCGACGGCATCGACGTCTATTTCGAGAATGTCGGCGGAAAACACCTCGAGGCGGCCCTGATGGCGGCCAAACCCTTCGCCCGCTTCGCCCTGTGCGGCATGATCTCGGATTACAACGCCACCGACGCGGGCTCCGGCGTCCACGGCCTGATCCAGGCGGTTGGCAAGCAGTTGCGGATCGAGGGCTTCATAGTCTCGTCCCATTTCGACCAGTTGCCCGCTTTCGTGAAGGAAATGTCCGGCTGGATCGCCGAGGGCAAGGTCAAGTGGAAGGAGACGGTCGAGGAAGGCATCGAACGCGCTCCCGACGCCTTCCTGAAGCTGTTCAAGGGCGAGAACATGGGCAAGATGCTGGTGAAGCTGGGGTAGACACTGCGAGCCCTTCCCCCTCGATGGGGGAAGGGTTGGGATGGGGGTGAACACGCCGAGAGTTGGGCGAAGAACGCGGGAGACGTCGAACGCGAACCTTTCGTCACCGCATGTGGACGCACTCCCACTCCAACCTCTCCCCCATCGAGGGGGAGAGGCTTCGCCCGCATCGCCTCCATCACAATCGTCGCGCCCTGCGTTCCCCCTTAACCGTCCGTGCGCTACAAGCCGCGCGATCCTCGAGTCCAGGAGCCTCGCGTGGCGCGACTGTTCAACGCCTATATCATCGTCGACTGGAGCGCGGCGGCCAAGCCGAACACCGGGGCGGACTCCGTTTGGATCGGGGTGCTCAAGCGCGACGTGCGCTTTCGGCTGGCGTTCGAGGCGTTCAATCCGCCCACCCGCGCCGAGGCGGAAAAGAAGCTGATCGCCATCTTCGACGACTTGAAGAAGCGCGGCGAGCGCGCCCTGCTGGGCGTTGATTTTCCTCTGGGATTCCCGCGCGGCTTCGCCGGCGCCCTAAAACTTTCCATCGAGACGCCCTGGCGCTCGGCGTGGGATCAGCTGGACCGGATGGTCAAGGACAAGGCCGACAACACCAACAACCGTTTCGGGGTGGCGTCCGAGATCAATCGGCGCCTGACCGGCGGCCCCTTCCCGTTCTGGGGCTGCCCACCGAGGGACACCTTGACCACCCTGCAGCCCAAGCGGACCCGCGATCATGGGCCAGGCGACCTGCCCGAACTGCGCCACGCCGAGGCGCTCACCAAGGGCGTCAGTCCGATCTGGAAGCTCTATTACAACGGCTCGGTCGGCGGTCAGGCGATCCTGGGCATCCCGGTGGTGCGGCGACTGAAGCTGGCGCGCGGCGATGCGATGAAGGTCTGGCCGTTCGAGACCGGCCTCAAGGCGTTGGACGAACACGAGCTGGCCGGCGTCGAACTGGTCGCGGCCGAGGTCTATCCCTCGATGCTGAAGACCGCGCCCGCGCCGGGCGAGGTCAAGGATCTGGCCCAGGTCCGCGCCACGGCCGAGCACTTCGCGCGGCTGGACGAAGCGGGAAAGCTGGGCGCGCTGTTCGGCGCCTCCAAGACCGCGCCCGCCGACGTGCTCCAGGACGCCGAGCACGAAGAAGGCTGGATCCTCGGCACGCCGATCTAGGTTCTGACCCTGCCGGAAATCGCGAAACCGCTTGCGCGGCGCTTCAATCTAAGCAATGTTCATATACGACGTATATGACTGGAAGCTCGAATGACCGACATCATCGACCGGCGGGTCTGCGCGGAAATGGAGGGAGAGTTTGTCGTTTTCCTCATCGGATTGCGGGTCAACAAGCCCTGGAAGTTCTGGAAATGGGCGCCGGTGGCCGCGGCCATGCCGCGAATGCTGATCGAACTCGCCAAGCAGCCGGACCTGGGCCTGCTGCACGCCCGTACGCATTTCGGCCTGACCAACACCCTGGTGGTCCAGTACTGGCGCAGCTTCGAGCATCTGGAAGCTTATGCGAAGAACACCGGCGCGGCCCACCTGCCCGCCTGGAAGGCCTTCAACAAGGCGGTCGGCTCAAACGGCGATGTAGGCATCTGGCACGAAACCTATCTGATCGCGCCGGGCCGATACGAGAACGTCTACAACAACATGCCGCGTTTCGGCCTGGGCCTGGCCGGCGAAGTGACCGACGCCGTCCAGCATCGCAAGGACGCCAAGCAGCGGCTGCGCGCAACGGCTGGTTAGAGCCGGGCCGCCAAACGAAAACGCCGCCGGCCTGTCCTGGCCGGCGGCGTCATTATCGCTGATCGCAGTGAAGTCAGGCGGTGGCGGCGGCCTGTTTGCGGCGCGCGCGCATCGCCGCGCCCATGCCGCCAAAGCCCACCAGCATCATCCCCCAGACCGCGGGTTCGGGCACGCCGGCTTCGATGCTGGCGATCTCGTACGAATTGGAGCTGGAGGAGAAGGTCACGCTGGTCACCGGCGCGCTGAAAGAGAAGACGAACACACCGTTGGTGTTGGCCGCGGTCTGCGCGCCGTTGGCCGCGCCGGAAATCAGGCCAAGCTGGGTTCCGGTGTAGCTGACCCCCGGACCGCCGAACGAGATGGTGTTATAGTTGTCGAGCGAGCCGGAATAGATGATCAGATCATGGATGTCCGGGTTCGATACGTTAAGCGTCTCGCTGTCGCCGCCCTGGACGCTCAGATAATTGCCCGTTCCGTAGGCGCCCGGGAAGACCGCCGGTTCGGCGCCGATGCCGCTGGTGGTGTCGAGGATCACGCCCGAACCGCCGCCCGCCCATGAGAAGCCCGCGGCGGCCGTGGTCGGCTGCGCGCCCAGCGTGTCGCCACCGAAATTGGTCACCAGCGGATCAATCGGCGCACCGACGCCATAGCTGTAGAAGGTGACGGCCGCGTTCGCGGAACCGGCGAGGAGAGCGGCGACGGCGGTGGCGGCGATCAGAACAGTCTTCATGGCGGGTTTTCTTCGCACTAGAATTGTTGATGCAAACTGCGGATCCGAGCGCGGTCCACAATCGAGGTTGTTAAAAATCTTTTAACTCAACAATTTGAGACGCGAAGCCGTTTCCCCTCTGCGATGCACGGATTCGTCAAATAGGTTGCAGATCTCGCCTCAGGGGAGAATTTTTCCCCAACAACCCTGGCCTTACTCCCCGCCGGACAGCGTTAAGCCACGGCCGCCTGACGTTCAGCCTGGCGCGCGGATTTCAGCTTTTCGGCCACCAGAAAGGCCAGTTCCAGCGCCTGGTCGGCGTTCAGCCGGGGATCGCAATGGGTGTGGTAGCGGTCGGCCAGGTCGCCTTCGCTGAGCGCGCGCGCGCCGCCCAGGCACTCGGTGACGTTCTGGCCGGTCATTTCCAGATGCACGCCGCCTGGATGCACGCCCACGGCCTGGGCCACCTCGATGAAGCCGCGCACCTCGGCCAGAATGCGGTCGAAGGGCCGGGTCTTATAGCCGTTGGCGGCCTTCAGGGTGTTGCCGTGCATGGGATCGATCTCCCACACCACCGCGCGCCCTTCGCGCCGCGTGGCCTCCATCAGCGGCGGCAGACGTTCGGCCACCTTGTCCGAACCGAACCGGCCGATCAGCGTCAGCCGGCCGGGCTCGTTGGCCGGGTTGAGCGCGTCGATCAGGCGCAGCAGCTCGTCCGGCTCCAGCGTCGGCCCGCATTTCAGGCCCACCGGGTTCTTGATCCCCCGGCAAAAGGCCACGTGGGCGCCGTCCAGCTGGCGGGTGCGCTCGCCGATCCAGACCAAGTGGGCGGAGGTGTCGTACCAGTCGCCCGACGTGGAATCGACGCGGGTCATCGCCTCCTCGAAGCCCAGCAGCAGGGCCTCGTGGCTGGTGAAGAACTCCACGGCGTGCATTTCGCGGTGGGTTTCCGCGGTGACCCCGACGGCGGACATGAAGTCCAGCGCCTCGGAGATCTTGTCGCCCAGCTCGCGGTAGCGCGCGCCCTGCGGGCTGCCCTCGACGAAGCCCAGGGTCCAGCGATGGATGTTGTGCAGGTCGGCATAGCCGCCGCCGGCGAAGGCGCGCAGCAGGTTCAGCGTCGCGGCCGACTGGTTGTAGGCGCGGATCAGCCGCTCGGGGTCCGGCGTCCGCTCGGCCAGCTCAAAGGCCATGCCGTTGATGTTGTCGCCGCGATAGGACGGCAGGGTGACGCCGTCGATGGTCTCGGTCGGTTCGGAGCGCGGCTTGGCGAACTGGCCGGCGATGCGGCCCAGCTTTACGACCGGCTTGCCCCCGGCGAAGGTCAGCACCACCGCCATCTGCAGGAGCAGGCGGAAGGTGTCGCGGATATTGTCGGCGGCGAACTCCTTGAAGCTCTCGGCGCAATCACCGCCGTGCAGCAGGAAGGCCTTGCCGGCCGCCACGTCCCCCAGCAGGGTTTTCAGCCGCCGCGCCTCGCCGGCGAACACCAGCGGCGGCAGGCCGCGCAGCGTCGCTTCGACCCGCCCCAGCGCCGCCGGATCCGGATAGTCGGTCGGCAGGTGCTTGGCGGGCTTCGATCTCCAGGAAGATGGCAGCCAGCGATCGGTCATCAGGGTCCTCGCGAGGGCGCGGCTTTTAGCCCATCCGGCGCCGCATGGCAAAAGCACGGACGCTCAACCGCCCAGTGGAACGAGCTCATCGGTCCAGGCGATCCGAGGATCGTAGCGGGATCTGGCCAGACAGATGCAGGCCACCGCGGCCATCGCGCCTAGGCCCAGCCACCACTCCTGCCAGACGCCGAAGCTGAGGCCGCCGATGGTCAGATAGGCGACGGCCGCCCCGGCGGCGGCGGCGGCTGCGGCTCGGTCGCGCCGGGCCAGGCCCTCGATCAGGCTCCAGACTCCGATCCAGAAGGCGGCGGCGATCACCGCCCCAACCGCGCCCAGCTCCAACCAGACCTGCAGCGCCGCATCGTGGGTGTGCAGCGAGATCGCCGAGCCGAAGGTGCGGCTTGCGTCCAGGCCCCAACCCGTCCAGGGCCTTTCGACAACCTTGGCGGCGGCGAAACTCCAGATGTCCAGGCGCTCGTCCCACGACAGCTGCACGTGCGGGCGCAAAGCCTTGATCAGGCCGCCATGAACGCCGGCCAAAATGACCAGCGGCGCGGTCATCCAATAGACCGTCGTGGCGACGCCCAGCACGACAACGCCGAGCAGCCGCGTCGCGCGCACCAACAAAAAGGCCCCCAGGCTGAGTACGAAGGCCGCCAAGGTGGCGTCCACCGCGTGCAGGTAGAGCGACGAGCCGGCCACACAACCGATCATGACGATGTTGAGCACCTGCCAGCGCATCTCGGCGAGCCGCACGGCGACGCACCAGAAGAACAGCACGATCACATAGTCGCCCTGGGCGATATTGCGCAAGGCGATGTCGGGGGTGATGGGGTGGGCGACCCGCGCTGTGATCCAGGCATAGGCTGCGGCGCCCTGTAGCGCATCCAGCAACACCGCGACGCCGAGAGCGGCCAGCGCCACGGCCAGCGCCGTCAGCGCCAACCGGGCGCCGCGCGGGGATATGCGTTGAGCCGCCGCGGCCAGGACGCCGTACAGTCCCAGCTGCAGCACCAGTTTCACGCCGGTCAGCTTTTCCATGTCGGCATAGCGGCGCAGGCTGTGCAGATCGACCGCTGCGCGGCTCCAGCTGAGACTGATCACCGCCCAGGCGACCAGCGCCACCAAGGGAAGCATCACCCGCACCGGCGGGCGCGCCTTGCGCAAGGCCGGCACGCAGAGCACGCCGGCCAGGGCGGCCAGCCCGGAAAATCCCAGGTCCCAGGCGTAGCCCAGCGGAAACGTCAGGGCGAACATGCCGAGGATCACCGCTGTCAGCAGCGGCGTCTTCAGCGCGCCATTTTCGTCGATGGACGCCGCGCTCACTCGGCCGCCGCCAGCTCTTGGGGAACGTAACGCTCGCGTAGAGTGACCAACTCCTCCGCTGCGGTAGGGTGCAGCGCGCAGGTCGCATCCCACTGGGCCTTGGTCAGTCCGGCTTTCACCGCGATCGCCGCCAACTGGATCATCTCCGGCCCGTCATGACCGACGATGTGGCAACCCAGCACGCGGCCGGTGGCCCGCTCGACCACCAGCTTCATCAGCATGCGCTCGTCATCGGCCACGAAGGCCAGTTTCATCGGCCTGAACCGGGTCAGATAGATATCGACCTGATGATGCTGGCGACGCGCTTCCGCCTCGGTCAGGCCGACCACCCCGATCGGCGGCTGGGAAAAGACCGCGGTCGGCACATCGGCGTGGTCGAACTTGGTCGGGCGATCGTGAAACACAGTCTCGGCGAAGGCGACGGCCTCGCGGATGGCCACTGGCGTCAGGTTCAACCGGTCGGTGACATCGCCCACCGCCCAGATGTGCTCGACATTGGTGCGCGAATAGGCGTCGACAGCCACCGCGCCCTCCTTATTCAACCTGACCTTGGCCTTATCGAGGCCGAGGCCTTCGACATGCGGCGCGCGGCCGACCGCGAACATCACCTGGTCGGACTCGATTGGCAGGCCTTCGAGAAAATGGCTGACCAGGACGCCGTCGGCGCGCTTTTCGATCCGCTCGTGGCGGCAAGACAGCATCACCTTTAGCCCCCGCTTGTTCAGCTCGTCCGCCAGGTGCGTACGCACATCCTCGTCGAAGCCGCGCAACAGATTGGCGCCGCGATAGACCAGGGTCACATCCACGCCCAACCCATGGAATATGCAGGCGAATTCCACCGCGATATAACCCCCGCCGACAATCATCATCCGCTTGGGCAGGTCGTCCAGGTGGAAGGCGTGCTCGGAGGTGATGACATGCTCGATCCCCGGCAGATCGGCGGGCAGCTTGGGCCGTCCGCCGGTGGCGATCAGCACCTTGGCCGCGGTGACCTGGCGAGTCTTGCCGTTCTCGGTCAGTTGCAGGGTGTGCGGGTCAACGAATTGCGCATGACCCAGGACCAGGTCCGCGCCGGCGTTGTTCAGGTTTTTGGTGTAGATGCCTGAAAGACGAGAGATTTCCTTGTCCTTATTGGCCAGGAACGCGCGCCAGTCGAACTTCGCCTCGCCGACAGTCCAGCCATAGCCGCGCGCAATCTCGAAATCGCGGGCGAACTCAGACGCGTAGACCATGAATTTCTTGGGCACGCAGCCGCGCACCACGCAGGTCCCGCCGACCCGGTACTCCTCGGCGACGCCCACACGCGCCCCGGTCATGGCCGCCAGCCGCGCCGCCCGCACGCCGCCCGACCCGGCGCCGATGACAAACAGATCATAGTCGTATTGGGCCATAGAGAGGGCTCCGGTTTCAGAAGGTCGATATCATGGCGTCAGGTGCTGCACGCCAGCCTCGCCGCCGATCAGAGCCTCGTCGGCCAGGTCGAGGAACAGTCCGTGATCGACCACGCCCGTGACGCTTTTCAGCGCATCGGCCAGTTGGGCAGGATCGTCGATCGCCCCGCAGGCGGCGTCATAGATCAGGTTGCCGGCGTCGGTCAGCACCGGCGCGCCATCGCGTATCCGCAACTGCGGCGCCGCGCCGATGTCGCAGTCCGACAGGGCGTCGCACAGCCGAAGCGCCGTCTTGGTGTGGCCGAACGCCGCCACCTCGATCGGCAGCGGAAACGCGCCCAACCGGCGCACGCGCTTGGAGGCGTCGGCGATCACCACGCAGCGGCGCGACGCCTCCCAGACCAGCTTTTCGCGCAGCAGCGCCGCGCCGCCGCCCTTGATCAGCGACAGGCCAGGTCCGATCTCGTCGGCGCCGTCGACGGTCAGGTCGATCATCTTCACGTCGTCGAGGTTCACCATGCGGATGCCCAGGCTGACCGCCAGGGCCTGCGTGGCCAGCGAGGTCGCGACCCCGCGCACATTCTCAAGCGCCCGCGCCGCCAGCGCACGAACGAACCAGGTCGCGGTCGAGCCGGTGCCGAGGCCGACGGTCATGCCGGGCAGCACCAGGGCCGCCGCGGCCTCGCCAGCCGCGCGTTTTTGATCGTCAGCGCTCATCGCAGTTGAAATAGGTCATCGCATCGCCCGGGGCGAGACCGTTTCCCCATCTGGCGCGATTTTGGGGTAGTGCGCGGTTTCACGCATCAGGCTGACCGCCGCGATGCCGATGGCCGTCGCGGCCATCATGTACCAGGCTGGGGCGAGCGGATCGCCGGTCAGATGGATCAAGGCGGTGATGACCATCTGGGTCGTGCCGCCGAACACCGCCAACGCCACCGCGTACACGGTCGAAAGCACCAGGCCCCGGACCTCCTTGCGAACGGATTCGGTCAGCAGGATCAACCCCGGCCCCGAACTGACCGAACTCAGCGCGCCCATCAGGCCCACGCCGCCCAGCAGCGTGATGGCGTCGTGGCGGTGAACCATCAGCAGAAAGGCCGGAAGGGTGGCCAGCAGAAACAGCGTTCGGGGGATCAGCACCATCGCCTTGCGGCCGAACCGATCCGACAAGGCGCCGCCCAGCAGCGTGAACACCAGGCCCACCGCGCCGCTGATCACCGTCGCGCCGAAGGCCACACCCATCTGCATGTGCAGGGTCGTCGAGGCGTAGGTGGTCATGTATTGGAAGACGTAGGTCGCCGTGGTGAAGCTGCCGACCATGGCCAGACCCAGCAAGATGATTCGCAGATGCCCGCGCAGGGTCGGCGCGTTCGGATGCGCGGCGTGCACGGCTTCGTCGCGGTGTCGGGTCTCTGGCAGGTTTCGCCGGATGATCAGGCCGAACGGCAGCACCAAGGCGCCGATCAGAAAGGCGATCCGCCAGCCCCAGGCGTCCAGGTCGTGAGGGTTCAGATGGGTCGACAGACCGACCCCGATCAGCCCCCCGAGCAGCGTGGCGACGCCCTGGCTGGCGCCTTGCCAGGCGCCGTAAAGACCCCGCCGTTGCGGCGGCGCGGCCTCGATCAGGAAGGCCGTGGTCGGCCCGACCTCGCCGCCGAGCGCAAAGCCTTGCAGCAGGCGGAAACTGAGCGCCAACAGGGGCGCGGCAAGACCGATCTGGCGGTAGGACGGCGTCAGCGCCAGGCCGAGGATCGCCAGCCCCATCAGCGTGAAGCTCAGCAGCATGGCCGGCCGCCGGCCGACCCGATCGGCCAGCGAGCCGATGACGACGGCCCCGATCGGCCGGCTGAAAAATCCGGCGCCGAACGTCGCCAGCGACAGCATCAGGCTCTCAAAGGCGCTACGCCCAGGGAAAAAGGCGTGGCCGATCTGCACCGCGAAATAGGCGTAGGTGGTGAAGTCGTAGAATTCGAGGGCGTTGCCGACCACGGCCGCCGTCACCTGGCGCGGCGAGATCGCGGCAGGCGCGGGCGCGTTGGACTGCGAGCTCGACGCGGACGCCGCCAGTTCGACCATTCAGCACTGCTCCCCATAAGACCCGAGGCCACAACCGCCGCATCCGACCCCGCCAAGTCAAGCCAGTGTTTCTGATGCGCGGCCCAGCTCGCATCTACCCGGCGCCGGCAGACGCTGAACGTTCAGGTTTTGCGCATCGCCTGTTTCCAGGCGCGGAACCGCTCGGCCCAGCCGGGCTTGTCCTCCTGGCGCGCCCGTCCCAGCGCCAGGGCGTTGGCCGGGACGTCCTGGGTGATCACCGAGCCCGAGGCGGTATAGGCGCCGTCGCCCACCCGCACCGGCGCCACCAGCGAGGAGTTGGAGCCGACGAACGCCCCCTCCCCCACATGGGTGTCGAACTTGTCGAAGCCGTCATAGTTACAGAAGATGGTCCCCGCGCCGATATTGGCGCCCGCGCCCACGCTGCCGTCGCCCAGATAGGCCAGGTGATTGGCCTTGGCGCCGCGCCCGACCTTGACCTTTTTGACCTCGACGAAGTTGCCGATGTGCGCGTCCGGCCCGATGTCCGCGCCCGGACGCAGCCGCGCATAGGGGCCGATCAGGGCGCCCGCGCGCACCACGCAGCCCTCAAGGTGGCTGTAGGCGCGGATCACCGCCCCCGCCTCGACGCTGACGCCGGCGCCAAAGACCACGAACGGCTCGATCGTGGCGCCGCCGGCGATCTGGGTGTCGAAGCTGAGATAGACGGTGTCGGGCGCCATCATCGCCACGCCCTCGGCCATCAGCCGCGCGCGCGCCTCGCTCTGGAAGATCGCCTCCGCGGCGGCCAGCTGCGCTTGAGTATCCGCGGGAATAACCGAGCGTTCCGGCGCGTAGCAGGCCTTGACGACCGCGCCCGCCGCGTTGGCGACGGCGACGATCTCGGTCAGGTAATATTCGCCCTTGGCGTTGGCGTTGCCGACCTTGGCCAGCCAGTCGAACAGTTTCCCCGCAGGCGCGGCCAGCATGCCGGCGTAGCAGCGGCGCACCGCCCTCTCGGTCTCGCTCGCATCGCGCGCCTCGACGATGCGCAGCAATTGACCGTCCGAGCTGGTGATCATCCGCCCGAAGCTGCCCGGCTCTGCCGGCTCGAACCCCAGCGTGGCCAGATCGGCGCCGCCGGCCCGCAAATCGAACAGCGGCTCCAGGTCGGCCGCGCTCAGCAGCGGCGCATCGGCGTTGGTGACCAAAACGTCGCCGTCGAAGCCGCCCAGCGCCTGGCGCGCCGCCAGCACCGCGTGGGCGGTGCCCAGCGGCGGGTCTTGGATCGCGACCGCCTCCTGGCCCAGCCGCGCCGCCACGCGCGCGCTGACCGCTGGGCTGTTCGCGCCCACCACCACCACGATTCGGACGCAGCCCAGGGCCTGGGCCGCGTCGATGGCGGCGTCCAGCATGGTGCGTCCGGCGACCTTGTGCAGCACTTTCGGCAGCGGCGACTTCATCCGCGTGCCCTGGCCAGCCGCCAGGATCACCGCGGCGCGTTGGGGGGTGGCGGCAGGTGGCATGGAGAAATCCTTCGAGTCGGCCGTTGCGCTGTGGCCCGATTTAGCCGAAACGGCGAGCGATTGCATGAAGGCCGTGCGCAGCCCGCCGCGCGCCCAGCTGGAAACGTCCCAACCTTGCCCCTGATCCCTAACAGTCTCGCCCCCAACGGCCTTTCAGGCGCCACCATCGCCTTCGACCTCGACGGCACCCTGGTCGACACCGCGCCGGACCTGGTCGGCGCGCTGAACAGCCTGCTCGGCGAGGAGTCCCTGCCCCACCTGCCGCTGGCCAGCGCGCGGCTGATGGTCGGGCGCGGCGCGCGCGCGCTGATCGAGCGCGGTTTCGCCGTCGCCGGCGCCCATCTGGATCCGGCCGTCACTCCCGACCTGGTCGCGCGGTTCGTCACGATCTACCGCGCCCGCATCGCCGACGAGAGCCGCCCGTTTGACGGCGTCGAAGCCGCCCTGGACAGCTTGGCCGGCGCCGGCGCGGCGCTCTGCGTCTGCACCAACAAGCCCACCGACCTGTCGATAACCCTGCTGGACGCGCTGGGCATGAGCGGCCGGTTCGTCGCCATAGTCGGCGCAGACCGGGCCCCGGCCCCCAAGCCCGATCCGCGCCACCTCCTCGCCGCCATCGCCGCCGCCGGCGGCCAGCCTGGCCGCGCCCTGATGGTCGGCGACAGCATCAGCGACACCGAAGCCGCCCGCGCGGCCGCCGTGCCCAGCATCGTGGTCAGCTTCGGCTATACCGACATTGCTCTTGACGACCTCGGCGCCGACCACCTGATCGACCATTTCGACGAACTGCCGCCGCTGGCCGCGCGTCTGCTCGCCGGCGCCGTCTGAAGCCTTGCTCCGCCGTCCCCAGCGGGCTATAGGCTCGCCCTCCTCGCCGGTCCGGCGGGCTCCTGGCCCGTTTTCTCGCGCGGCGGATGCGTAGCTCAGCGGGAGAGCACCTCGTTCACACCGAGGGGGTCACAGGTTCAATCCCTGTCGCATCCACCAACCTTTTCAAGGTTTTAGCGTTTGACTTTCTGTTTCGTTACGGAATTCGTTACGAAAACACGCCAAATTTGGGACCCTTGACCGCGCAGCTTCGGGTGACCGAAGTTGGTGGCGCAATGCCGCTGCCCCCGATTATTCGACCTGGAGTCCGAGTTCGCTGACGGCAACGCCTTGTGCGAAACGCTAGTCGCTCGCGATGTCGGATTTCAGCTGGACGTACTGCTCACGGGTGATTTCACCGCAGGCGTATCTTTCGTGGAAAATGTCCCGGGCGCCCTTGTGCGGCAGGTCGTATTTCCTATGCGCACTGTACGAGTATCCCCAGTTTCCGAGGCCCGAAAAGATCAGGATGATGAAACCGAACCACAGAATCCAGCTCCACCCAAAAACCAGTCGTTCCAATAGGTATGCATGAATTGATCGGTTGAACGAGAGGTCGCCGCGCGGAACTGCCGGTCAGGGCGTCAATGTCGGTCGAGATAGTCCGCCGCCGATTGATTGAACTGGGATAGCCCGTCCTCAAGATAGTCGCTGACCAAGGGAATCCCGGCGATGTACCGCGGGGCCCGTTCGCGGCCGATGTCGCTGGCGGCTGCTCGAGCCTGGTTCCATTCACCCAAGGTGAAATCACCGCGACCGAGCCATATGAGGGCGATGAGATCCCGTTGCTCATCGTCATTGAGGTCGCTGATCGCTGAACCGAGTTCATGGAGGGTGTCGTCGCTCGCCCCGAATTCGAGCGCGTCGACGCTATTGTCATCGCTCGGATTGGAGCCGCTGTCAGGGTCGGTATCATCGACCTTCACATCGAATTGGCGGGCCTTCAGGACGATCGAAAATGCACTGTCAGGCGTGATGGTCAGCGTGGGCATGCAAAGGCTCCAGTGGAGCGCGGGCGACCGCCGAATGGCCAGTAGCGATCGAAGGCTTATCTCTTAAGCACTTGCGCCTCAGCCGCGTCAGGCTCGGCTTATACCTAGTTGGTCGGCCAGTCCGGCTTCGCCGAGATTCGGCGCCTTACTACGACCCGCTCGCGCTTCTCTGTAGTCTCCGAACCTGCATCGCTGGGTCGCAACCGGTCAGATATCGGAGGCCTCGAACTGGCCGAAACGCCGTTTCGTCCCGGCCCGGGTTCGCCGGGTGACTGATTTCTTCGCGGAGGCGATACCTCCGCGCATCTAGAAAATCAGATTCGGGCGACAAGTCGGTCCCATGCAGATCAATGACTTATGTCCGTCCAGATCAAGGGCGCCGGAGCCGTCATTGGACGGCGTGCTCCGCGACCGCCGCGGCGGCCTCGGACGCACGCCGCAAGTTTTGCTCATGGCGATGCCGGCTGATGTCATAGAAGCAGAGAAAGCCGAAGGCCGTGAGCGAGAGGCCGGCGTAGATCGGCATGTAGGTCCAAACCAGCCGCGCCAGGATATGGGGGTCTATATGCTCAGGCTTGGCGGCGATCGGGAAGCCGACCAACCCCAAAATTAGCCCGGCAAAGAACAGTCCGCCGGCCGATACGAGCTTTCCCGTGAACGCCGAGGCCGCGAAGAGGAGGCCCTCGGACCGTCGTCCGGTCTTGACCTGACTGTCCTCCACCACATCGGCGATCATGGACGACATCAGGATCGAGGCGGTGATGGAGATCGTGCCGACGACGACGATGAATAGAAGCAAGGCCGGCAGCAGCCAAAACGAGTGATTGGCGGGGAAGAGACCGGCCATGCGAAGGAGGAACGGCGAAATGGCCATGGGAATCGCTAGAGCGAAGGCGGTCAGCGCCGCCGCCTTCTTACCCATGCGTCGCGCCGAGTAAGGCGCGAGCACGCTCGCGGCTCCGGCCGAGATGACCGCCGCGATCACGAGGGTCGAGATCTGGGTGCTGCTCAGCTCCCAGTAGTATGTGGCAAAATACAGCGTGAGCGCAGAGTGCAGCCCTCCGGCCATGGCTGAAAACGATCCAGCGCCCAGTGTCATCAGAAAGGATCGGTTGGACAGCGTTGAGAACATCTCGCGAACGAACCGCGAAAGCTTCTTTGGCGCTTCGGTCGGCCTGTGCAGGAAAGGCACGAACCGCTGGGTGCCGGCCGCCGAAAGGACGATCGCTACGAACATCACCACCGCCGACGTAACGCCGTAAGCGGCGTAGCCTTGCGGATTGAGCTGCCCCTGCGGAAAGGATGAAGTCGGTCGCAGGAAGACGAGATAGGCCAGCAGAGCCATCCCCAGGCCGCCCAAATTCCCGAACACCGATCGGTAGCTCAGCAGGTTGGTCCGCTCGTCGTAGTTCTGCGTCAGCTCGGCGACCAGGGCTGAGCTGGGGATTTCGTAGAAGGTTATGAAGGTGCGCACGACGACCGCGGTCACCAGGAGGTAGATGAAGAGGACCGCGTGGGACGCGTGTGGTGGGTTCCAGAGCAGCAGATAGGAGACCGCGACAGGCAGGGCGGCGGCGTACATGAACGGGTGACGCCGGCCCCAGCGCGAACGCCAATGATCCGAAACCTGGCCGACTATCGGGTCGACGCAGGCGTCGACGATGAGCGCCAGGGCGATCGCGCCCGACACCCACTCGGAGGGCAGGCCGACCACCTGGTTGTAGAAGAGCAGCAGGAATGTCTGAAAGCCTGCGTCCTTGACGCCAAAGGCGATCGACCCCAGGCCATAGGCGAGCTTGGTCGGCACACCCAAGCGAGGCCGTAGTGTCACGCTACTCATCGTCCACCAATCGGAACCATTGCAATGCGAGCTGGCTCCTCACTACGACTGATCCAACGACGATGTGCGCCATTCTGCGCGAAGGTGTCCCCCATCGGACCAGTCTTGGCGCCATCGGTTCGACGAGCACTTGGCCGCTATGGCCGGCGGGCGCGGCTGGAGCGCTCGACCATGCGGCCGGGCCGCGCGACCGTCGGCGCGCCGTCCAGCTGAATGACCTCGCCGCTGACCAGCGTAGCAACGTAGCCGGTCGCGTCCTGAGTCAGCCGCCGGCCACCGGAAGGCAGGTCCCGCACCATATACGGCACCTTGAGCGCCAGGCGGTCGAAGTCGATCACGTTGAGGTCAGCCTTCATACCCGGCGCAATGCGCCCGCGGTCGCCCAGACCGAGCATCGCCGCCGGCTTGGAGGTCATCGCGCGCACGAGCTCGGGCAGCGGCAGGCGACCCTGCCTACGGTCGCGGCCCCAGTAGCTGAGCATGAAGGTCGTGTAGGTCGAATCGCAGATCATGCCGTAATGGGCGCCGCCGTCGCCAAGCGCCGGCACGGTGGCCGGGTCGATCAGCATCTCGCGCACGGCATCGAGGTTTCGGTCGGCGTAGTTGGCGATTGTCTGCAGGAGCAGCGTCCGTCCATCGTTCTCGAGCAGCAGGTCGTAGGCGACCTCGTCCGCGGAGACGCCGCGGGCGGCCGCCGTTGCAGCGATGCTCGTGGCCGGATCCGGCTCGTAGTTGGGCGGATCACCGAGTGGGTAGATGATCTCAAACGCGCGCGCGAGCCGGTAGAACAGCATCCCACGAGGTTCCGGCGCATCGGCCAAGATACCGGCGCGGATCTCAGGCTTGCGCATCTCGGCCACACGCGCGGCAAGCGGCAGGTCGGCGATGCGCATATAGGAAGGGTACGCTGAGAACGGGTGGTAGGACGCGTCGAGGCCGAGGAGCACGCCAACGGGTCTTGGAAACACCTGACCGGTCACCAGTTCGCCGGCGGCGCGCGCCGCATGCGTCATCGCTAGAAGGCCCCTCCAGCTGTCTTGGTCAGGACCGCCTATCTGCAGCAGGGTGAACGACAGCGGGCATCCGGTCCTGGCCGCCACGCGGCGGAGCATCTCTAGGTCGGGTCCTGGGGCCTGAACGTTCAAGATCGCCTGGATCACGCCGCCGCCGCCCTCGCGCACGCCTTCAGCGATGGCGGTCAGCTCGTCTTCCGGCGAATGCGCGGTCGGGATGACCTGGCCGTCCAGCGTGGTGTGGAAGATGCTGCGCGAGGTGCCGAAGCCGAAGGCGCCCGCTTCGACGGCCTCGCGCGCTATGGATCTCATCCGCGCCAGCTCTTCGGGCGTCGCCTCGGCCCGATCGACCGCCCGCTCGCCCATGACGTACATACGCAACGCCGCGTGCGGCAGCTGCAGAGCGAAGTCGAGGTCGTGCCGGCGGCGCCTCACCGCCTGGACGAATTGCGGGAAGCTCTCCCAGTCCCAGGTGAGTCCATCGGCCAGCACCACCTCGGGCATGTCCTCGACGCCCTCTAGCAGCTTAATCAGCCGCATATGATCCTCGGACCGGCACGGCGCGAAACCGACGCCGCAGTTTCCGGTCACCACCGTAGTCACCCCGTGCGACGACGAAGGCGACAGGCGCTCCGACCAGATCAGTTGGCCGTCGTAGTGGGTGTGCACATCCACAAAGCCAGGCGTGACCATGCGGCCCCGCGCGTCGATCTCCTCGCGCCCGGACCCAGCGAAGGCGCCCACGGCCACGATCTTGTCGCCCGCCACGGCCACGTCGGCCTCGAACGGCTCGCCGCCAGACCCGTCGAACACCATCCCACCCCGGATCACCAGATCTGCCGCAGCTTCCAACTCATTCCTCTTTCGGCGCGCGGACTTTTGGCGCGGCGCTCGTTTCCCCGCGCGGTAAGTCGCACGGTTGCGTTAGGAAGAATGTCGCAACCTTGACAAAGTCCGGGCGACCGCGATGATTTGATGTGGCCCCTGCCGATCTAGCGATCCTCGAGGCCGACAGTTGGTTCGGCCAAATCCCCTCTCAGCGGCGCGCTCTGCTGCTGAGCGAGGCACAACTGCGGTCGGTCGCCGCGGGCGCCCGGCTTTACGGCGCCGGTGATCCGTCAAATGGGCTTTGGGCTGTCCTCGAAGGGCACGTCCAGTTGAAAGGCTATCCCGCGGCGGGTCTGGAACTGCTCCTGCCGATCCTTAGGCCGGGGACCTGGTTTGGAGAGACGTCGACGCTCGACGGCTTACCGCGGCCAACGGATGCGATCGCTTTCGAACCCGCCCGTGTCCTGCACCTTTCCATGGTCGCCCTCGCGCGGGTCGCCGCCGCGGCTCCGGAACTCTACCGCGATCTCGGCGTACTCTCCTGCCAGCATCAGCGGGTGGCGCTCGGCTTTATAGCCCAGACCGTTGCGCACCCCGTCCGCATTCGTCTCGCGCTGCTCCTTGCGGGACAGTCGCAGGACGGGCGCGCCGTCCTGAAAATGCGTCAAGAGGACCTGGCGATGCTGGTCGGTGTTTCGCGGCAGACCTTGAACCGGCACCTGAACGCGCTAGAGCGCGAAGGAATCATCCGTTTGGCCTACGCTGAAATCACAGTTCTCGACCTCACGCGGCTCCTCGCCGTTTGCCGCAACGAGTCGCGTTAACCGCGCATGTCCGCGACCTACCCTACGGACGGGTCTTGCCCCGTGATAAGCCGCGTCCCGCTACGGAAGGTCAGATAGGCCCAGACCCAGGCGGTCACCACCGAGAGCCGGTTGCGCAGGCCGGACAGAAAGACCACGTGCACCGCCCCCCAGAGCCACCAGGCCGGGGCGCCCCAGAGTTTCAACCGCCCGAAATCGGCAACCGCCGCGCTCCGGCCGATGGTCGCCAGGTTGCCCTGGTGACGATAGGCGAACGGCGGGGGCGGCGCGCGCACCTCCAGCTGAGAGCGGATCAAGGCGGCGACATATTCGCCACCCTGCTTGGCCGCCGGCGCCAGGCCCGGAACCAGTCGGCCGTCCCAGGCTGCCGACGAGGCGGTATCGCCGATAGCGAAGATGTTGGGATGACCGGGAACGCGCAGATGCTCGTCTACACGCAAGCGGCCGGCGGCGTCGGGTTCCTGGACCAGCCAGCTCGCGGCCGGAGACGCCACCACACCAGCAGCCCAGAGCACCGTGCCGGCGGCCAGATGCGCGCCGTCGATGGTCACCCCCGCCTGATCAATTTGCTGCACGCGGCTGTTGGTCCGCACCTCAACCCCCAAACCCTCAAGCGAGCGCGCCGCCCGAACCGAGAGCGGCTCGGGGAAGGCCGGCAGGATGCGCGGGCTGGACTGCACCAGGATGATGCGCGCGCTCGCCGGGTCGACGGCGCGGAATTCCGCCTGCAAGCCAAACCGCGCCAACTCGGCGATGGCGCCGGCCAGTTCGACCCCGGTCGGGCCGCCCCCAACGATCACGAAGGTCAACCAGGCTTCGCGCTCGGCCGGGCTCTGTGCGTTTTCGGCCCGCTCGAAGGCCGACAGCAGGCGTGAGCGGACGGCCGTGGCGTCGTCGACCCGCTTCAGCCCCGGCGCGAACGCCGCCCATTCGTCGCGCCCGAAATAGCTATGCGAGGCGCCGGTGGCGAGCACCAGCAGGTCATAGGACAGCGCCTGGCCGCTCGCCAGCACGCGCCGGCTTGCGGTATCGATCCCTGTCACCGCGGCCATCACCACACGCACGCTCGGATCGTCGCGGAACTGGCTGCGGATCGGTGTCGCGATGTCGGCGGGGGATAGGCCAGCGGTGGCCACCTGATAGAGCAGCGGCTGGAACAGATAGTAGTTGTGCCGATCGACGATGGTCACATGGACCGGCAGATGACGCAGCTTGGCCGCGCAGGCCATGCCGCCAAATCCGGCGCCGATGATCACCACTCTCGGCCAGTCCTCCGCGCCGCGCAGGCCATGGCTGGGTTTCATCCAGTCGGTCAGTCGGCGATAGATCCACTCATCGATCGACCACGGCCCGGCGCTGACCACGCCGAACCGGGCCATCAGCAAGACCATCCACAGCGCGGCGCTTTCGCCGTGGGTCATCATCTGGATCGCGACGATCGCGGCGGCAAGGAACTTGTTGATGAAGCTGGCGCCGAACCCCAGCGTCAGCGTCGCCCCACCCGCCATCGATATGGGCGTGGGCAAAAGGGCGTGGGCGCTGCCCACCGGAAACAACATCGGGTTTGCGGGTAGCCGCAAGAGAGTCCAGCCGAGCCAGAGCCGAAGGAGGAGTTGGAAAACTGGTCCGGCCCGGATCGTCAGCCCTCGCGTCGCCTTGATGAGGCGTGGAATAATCGGCAACGCGCTGTCGGCCAGACCTGGCGTGATCAGGGCGTCGATCGACAGGGTCCGCGCTCCGAACGCCACATAGCTGAACAGCAACGCCGCCCAGAACAGGTTGATGTCGAGCGCCCGATAGTTGAACTGGATGACCAGCGCCAGTATCCCCATCGCCAGGGCCGCCAGGCGGGTGCATAGGCCAAGCGCAAGCAGCACCGGGCAGATCAGCTCGATCGAAAGCCCCAGGACCGCCGCGTGCTCCGGGCTCATCCAGCTGACCGGATATTCGTAGCGCGCCAGATTCAGGGCGTCGCGCCAATCCAGAAGCTTGACCAGGCCCGAGCGGAGAAAGGCCTCCGCCACGGTCAGCCTTATGCCCAGGTCGATGAACGGATGATAGACGCGCTTATAGGCGCCATAGGCCGCGAACCAGAGCCGCAGCGAGATGCGAGCGCGGGCGCGGAGCGCGACGGCGTTCAAGCGGGATAGTCCCCAGCTGGCCACCTCGGCTTCCTCGCGAACCGGCCCCTAGCGGTCGTTTGGGAGCGCGACCTGGAGCTTCAGCGCCCGGCCGATCAGCGCGTCGACCGATATGAGGCCTGGGCCGCGGCAGAGGATGAAGATCATGAAGCCCAGCCACTGGATGTGGTCCGGCCACGCCTCTGGATAGACGAGGGTCTGGATCACCAGAACCATGCCCAGCAAACCGGTCACGCCCAGGCGGGTGAAGAGCCCGATCAGCACCAGGCTGGACAGGCCCAACTCCATCGACGCGGCCATGACCGCCGCGATCGCCGGCGGCAGGATCGGTACATGATATTCGTTCTGAAACAGCATCAACGTGGCGTTCCAGTCGGCGAGCTTCACAAGGCCCGAGCGGAAGAAAACGCTGAAAGTCGAGATTCGCGCCACTAGCACGAGTGCGCTGAAGGGGATGCTGTTCAAAAGACCGATGGCGCGCTGGATAAGGCCGAGCGGTGATGAGGCGGCGGGGATCGAGGTCATGGGTCTTAATCCTGAAAAAGGGGCGTGATCCGCGCGAACGGCGCGTCGAACACTTCGGATTGGATGGCGGCCAAGACAGCGTCCTGGGGCGCGGCGCCAAGCGCGCGGGCCAAGGCTTCGTCGGCCTGGCCGCCCTCAAGCAGGGCGGCCAGGAACTCGCCGGGGCGGCCGCTCAGTTTACGGACGTGCGCGCCGCGGCCGCCACGCCAGACGGCGGCAAAGTGCGGCTCGGGGCGAAGATCGATCACCGCCAGAGCTTTGTCGTCTCCGGCGTCGAGGGCGTCTCGGATTGCGATGACCGGGTGGTCGAGGGGCAGCAGGATAAGGGCGAGCGGGACCGACAGCGCCACATCGGCGTCGATTGGCAAGGCGCGGCGGCGATCCTCGCCTGGCCCCTGAAGGGCGCGGGCGATCGCGAAATCGAGCCTGGCGACGTCGGCCAGATAGGCGAGGTCCGCGGCCGGCGCATAGCCGGCCAGAAAGCCCGCGAAGCCCGCGCCATAGAGGCAAAGGTCGGCGGGGCGCGGCAGATCACGCGCGATGAAGGCCAAAGCCGCCTGATCGAAGAACCGCTCGCCCACCAGCCGGTTGACGGTCGGCAGGCTGATCCGAAGGCTGCCGATCAGGCCGGCGAACACCGTGCCCTGGTGCACGTCCAGCGCCGCGGCCGGGGGAATGCGGCCCCGCAAAGGCGGCGCGCCGTCGATGCTCTGCGCGCGATCCAGAACCGCGCGGGCAAAGGCGTGCTGCAAGTCAGCCAGCGGCGGCAAGGGCCCGCCTCCCCGGCGTCGTTTGTCGACTCGCGCGATCGAGGATCGACTGTGCCGTCGCGGCCTCGCGCCGCAGCACGGCGAAGTCCGGAATATCGGTGTCCCATTCGATCAGGGTGGGGCGCGGGCCGATCCGGCGAATGACGCGCTCATAGAGCCCCCAGACCTCGGCGCTCACCGGCGAGCCGTGATCGTCAATACGCAGGACAACACCGTCGTCCAGTTGGCGAACGGCATGGCCCGCCAGGTGGATCTCGCCGATCGCCTGGGGCGGCAAGGCGTCGATCACCGCGTCGAGCCGCCCGGCCGGGCCCTCACCGAGGTTGCCGGCGCTGACCAGCACGTTGTTGACGTCCAAAAGCACGCCGCAGCCACAGCGTTCGACCAATGCCGCGAGGAACGCTCCCTCGCTCATCGCCGCCTCTTCGAACGCGAAATAGACGGACGGGTTCTCGATCAGGATCGCCCGGCCGAGCACGACCTGCACGTGGTCGATATTGGCGGCGAACACCTCAAGGGCTTCATAGGTGTAGGGGATCGGCAGCAGGTCCGGCAGGTGGACGCCGCCGATGGCGCTCCAGGACAGATGGTCCGAGACCAGCCCGGGCTGAATGCGATCGCAGAGGGCGGCGATGGCGGCCAGGCTCCGGGGATCGACCCCGTCGGCCGAACCGAGCGAAAGCCCAGTCGCATGCAGGGAGACGGGATAGCGTTCGCGGACGGCGGTGAGGATCTCGGCGGCGGCGCCGTCGCATGGATAGTTCTCGGGGTGAACCTCAAACCAGGCCGCATCGGGCCGCTGTTCCAGAACCTGGTCGTGATGCGGGAAGCGCAGCCCGATCCCGGCCTGGGACGGGATCGGCGCTGCCGCGGGCGCGGCGCCATGGATGTGGGGATGAGGCACGGCGGCGCCCGCGTCGGCTTGGACTACTTCGCCGAGTTGCTGCCGCCGGCCAGCTTGCCGCACTCGCCGGCAGGCAGATAGACGAACGAGGCCTTGTCGAAGCTCTTGGTCGATTGGCCCGCGCAGGAGTGCACGCCCGCGGCGCAGTCGTTATGGCCTGCCTTGGCGACGCCGTAGCACTTTTCCGAGCCTGACGGCTGGGTGACGGGGGCGGCATGGGCTTGGGCGGCCGCGAGGGCGAGGGCGCCGAGCACGGACGAAACGGCGAGCACGGAGTTGGCGGTCGGGGTCATCTGGAGTTCCTTCGGATTTCAGCAGGAGAGGCGTTCATCACCTCACCTCCGTTCATTCGTCGGGTCCGCAGGTCGTATTACAGCGCCGCAAAAATTATTTGATCGAAGGGTTCGCGCGGCGCTGGTCGCTCAGCGCCAGCGCAGCAGAACAGGCCCCAGGATTGCGCCCAGGCCGCCGGCGGCGGCGATGCCAAGCGTATACCAGACCGCCAGGAATGGCGCGGCCTGCTCCGGGCAATGCAAGGCATAGGCGCTCGCCCCCACGCCGCCCGCGGCCAGGCCGATCATACCGCCAGCCTGGCGCAGCCGAACCGGCGCCAGCCCGCGCATGGCCCAGATCAAGCCGGCGAGCGGTGCGAGGGAAGATCCCACGATCAGCCAAGGGCAGACCGCGGCGCTCTGTCCCATCACCAGCGGCATCCTCATCGGCGGTGGCGCCTCGAACAGCCGCCAGGCGGACAGGGTGACCAGCATGATCACGGGCGCGGCGATCCACACGCCGCGGCGCCACCCGCTCTCGCCAGGACGCGCCAGCCTGTCGGCGCTCCACAACGCGAGGGCCGCGATCGCCGTCACATAGGCGAACTTGATCCAGAACATCGGGATCAGCGCCACTCGCGCCATGTCCGGCCGAAAGCCGAGAAAGAGCCCAATCAGGACAACGGACACGCCGCCGCCCAGGCCGGCCCCGATCAACAGCCGCCGGAAGACCTCATGGCGTGGCCCGGCGCGCAGGTCCGCCACCAGACGATCGATCAGGTCAGGCGGGCTCATGCTTGGCGCGCGGAAAGCGGCAGGCATTGCCTTGCTCCACATCGGAACCGCTCCACTGACACTCCCCTTCCGTCTTCGATGGGATCGCCCCGCGCATTACAGTCCGTCGCGGCGAAACGCGATTTGTCACACCTCGCCCGGGCCGGCCAACAGCGCCGCGTCCAAGCATGTACGCAATTGCGATCACTTGCACCATCTTGCGGTGGAGGCTCGCGCGCCTGGTCGGTTACACGCCGAGCCTTGCCCTAACCTGTAAGAACAATCCCGGGTTCCGGCGGCGCCGTGGGCGTCTGGAACGGATGTGGGAAAGGCGAAATGCCGGAGAGCAATTGGGGCTCGCTGATGGCGGCTGCTTTGGCGGGGGACGAACGCGCCTACGCGACATTGCTCAGCGCGCTGCGCCCCTGGCTGAAGCGTTACTACGCCCGTCGCCTGCCCCCGGCCATGGTCGAGGACGCCGCCCAGGAAACCCTGATCGCGGTGCACGAGAAACGACACACCTATGATCCTAGCCGTCCCTTCGAGCCGTGGCTGGCCGCGATCGCCCGCTACAAGTGGATCGACCGCCTGAGGGCCATGAAACGGGCGCCCACCCAGGCGCTGGACGAGGATTTTCCCGTGGCGGACCACGGAGCCAAGGTGACGGAGGCGCTGATCCTGGAACAATTGCTAGCGGATCTGAAACCGGCGCAGGCCGCGGCGATCCAGTTGGTGAAGCTTCAGGGTTACAGCGTCGAGGAAGCCGCCAACCGTACGGGTCAATCGGCCACCTTGGTGCGGGTCAATATCCATCGGGGCTTGGCTAGGCTGGCCTCGGCGGCCAAGCGACACGCGCTGGTGAACGGCTGAAGCGCGGCTCAGTGCTGGCGGCGGTAGAGGCTGGGCGCACAACCCTCGGCGCGACGAAAGCGATTGGACAGGTGCGAGGCGTTGGCGTAACCGCACCGCTCCGCGACCTCGGCCAAGCTGACCACGCCCTCGCGCAACAGCCGTTTAGCCGCCTCCAGCCGGCGTTGCATGATGAAGGCGTGCGGCGTGGCGCCGGCGGCCTTGCTGAACGCCCGGGCGAAATGATAACGGCTGAGCCGGCCAACCGCGGCCAGATCGTCCAGGCTGATCGGCTCTGCGAGATGCGCCTCGACATAGGCGGTGACATCGGCCAGCCGTTTCGGCGCCAGGCTGTACTGCGCCGGCCGGATCTGGCCCGAAAGATTGGTGTGGGCCTCCAACAATCTGCCGAGGAACGCCTCGGTCAGGGTGTCGAGATAGACGCCGCGGCGCTGCGGGTCTTCCGCCGCCCGCAGGATGGCCTGGAACAGCGCGGCCAGCAGTTCGTCGCGCCGCCCGATATGCTCCTGAAGCCTCAGGCCACCGATCTCCCGATCGAAGATGGTCTCGGCTGCGCGGGCCAAGCGGTCCGGAGGAATATAGAGATGGGCATAATCAATCGGTCCCTCGGTCCGCCAATCATAGGCTGCGCCAGAAGGGACGATGCTGATCGCGTCGAAATCAATATCGTTGACCAAGCTGCGGCCTTCGGCGTGGCGATAGACGCGCTTGGGACCGCCCATGTGAAGCACGACATAGTGGTCATGCAAAGAGGGCTGCTTGACGTCTGGGTGGGTGTCCTTCCAACGTCGCACGACACAGCCGGTCTTGTGTTCGATGGGCGCGTCCAGCAACGGCGCACGCGACAGCATGTTCGCCCAGTCGTCTCGGCTGGCGCTGACGTCCCGACCTTCGCCGGACGCGGTCGCGGCGAGGCCGCGAAGTCTGTTCACGGGTTTCTCATCCGATGCGCGTGACCCTGTACCACAATATCCGCAAGGGCGAGCCGTTGATATAGGGCCAAGTTCACGGTGCTGTTTTCGCTAAGCCCGCACCGCAAAATCGTGATGGCGACCGGGCGTCAAATCCTTGCCGAGCCTTCCGAGACCCAGTGGAATCGTCTGCAGGAAGCCTGCGCAAAGCACTCGTACGGGCTCGTGACGCGGATCGACCAGCAATTGGAACTCAACCAAGCGGTCCTACTGCCCGGCAGCGGCGCCTCGAACGGCAAGTCGTCGGCGCGGCGCCAAGGGTAAGACCGATCCTACGGCGACATTGGCCGCGTCGGTTATGGCAGGCCGGACACGTTAATCCGGCCGAATGCGGCCACTGGCGTCGAACAGTCCTCACGATCGGTGTCGATTTCCACCGAGGTCGCGGAACGTCGATCAGCGGCGCCGGTTGTATACGGGATGACGCCAAGCTGCTTGGTCGCTTCCCGATAGTGAAACCATGTCGATCTCCGACCGCATCGCGCCGCGCTCACGAGCCAGGCAATGAGCTACGCCGTCGATCAGCTGGTCCTCGTACCCGATGATATCGATCTCGCGCGTTCGCCGCTGGCGGGGCATCTCGGCGCCGAAACCTATGTGCTCGGCGCGTTCAACCCAGGTCTGACCCGGCTCCCCAGCGGAAATCTCCTGATGATGGTGCGGATCGCCGAGGCTCTGCGCGAGCCGATCCACGACAACCACATCCATGCCATCCGTTGGGAAGCGGACGGTGGCGGCCGCTATGTTCTGGACGCCTGGCCGCTTGAACATGTCGACACCGCCGATCCGCGCAAGTTCCTCCTGCGCGGCGGCGGCTGGACGATCATCGCGCTGACCTCGCTGTCCTGGCTGCTCCCGGTCGAGCTGACGCCCGATGGCCTCGAGCGGGTCGCGATCCACTATGACAAGGCGATAGCGCCTCAAAACAGCCTGCAATGCTATGGCGTCGAAGACGCGCGGATCAGCAAGGTGGACGACAGGTGGTTGATGACCACCTGCTCGGTGAGCCCCGAGCGTCATTCAACCACGCTCTACACGTCAAAAAACGGCGTCGATTGGACATTCCAGGACATCGTGCTGGACCACCAGAACAAGGACATGCTCATCTTCGAGGGTCGGATCGACGGCCACTATTGGGCGCAGACCCGCCCGCTCGGCGATCTCTATTTCGCCTATCCGCCCGGGAGCCAATGGCGGGCGGGACCATCGATCAATCTTGCGCATTCGCCGGACGCGCTCTTTTGGAAGCCGTCGGCGCGGCCCGGCATCCGCCCTCACGCCGCGACCGTCGCGACCGCGAGGATGGGCGGCGGAAGTCCGCCGATCCTGAGCGACGCGGGCGGAGCCCCAGGGTGGCTGACGCTGTGGCACGGGGTCGAGCCCAAGGAGATCGTCGGCATCTATCGGACCTACTGGTCGATTCTCGATTCCGACGACCCGAGCCTCGTGCGAGCAACGGGGCACAAGCCCCTGCTGGAGGCCAACCCCGAGCTGACCCGGCCAATCGAACATCAGATGTATGTGCGTGACGTCGTCTTCACCACCGGCATCGCCGACGGCGGCGATCACTACGTTGTCGCGTCCGGTGAAGCGGACCTTGCTTGTCGGATCACCCATATCCCCAAGGCGGTGTTTTCAAGCGGTTAGCGCTCCGCTCATTTTCGGGGTCCGACCGGGCAGCTCAGAACTCCTCCCAATTCTCCACCGCCGAGGCAGTTTGGCCGCGACCCGATCGAACTGAGGCGGCAATCCTGGCCTGGGATCGGGCAACAGGGTTGCGCGCCGGCGCATGGCGGCCCGCCCGCGCGATTTCAGGTCGGCTGGAGCCCGGGACCAGGGCCGCCTCGCCTGTTTCGAAGCGCACCACTAGTCTGCTGAGCTCGAGCGAATCCGACTTCAGGCCCGCGGCGGCGGCGGTCGCTTGCTCCACCATGGCGGCGTTCTGTTGGGTTACCTCGTCCATCTGGTTGACAGCGATGTTGACCTGGATCAGGCCCGTCGCCTGCTCACGCGAGGAGGAAGCGATTTCGCCGATCAGCGCGTCGATCTCGGTCACCTTGGCGACGATGCCGGTCAGCGCAGCGCCCGTGTCGCCCACCAGGCGGACACCGCGCTGCACCTGCTCGGAGCTGCTGGCGATCAGCCCCTTGATTTCCTTGGCCGCCTCGGCCGAGCGCTGGGCAAGGGCCCGGACCTCCTGAGCGACGACCGCAAACCCGCGGCCTGCATCGCCAGCCCTGGCCGCTTCTACGCCAGCGTTGAGCGCCAAAAGGTTCGTCTGGAATGCGATCTCGTCAATAACGCCGATGATTTGGGTGATCTTGGTGGAGCTCTGTTGGATCTCGCCCATGGCGGATACCGCATCGCTCATAACCTGGCCGGATTTGATGGCGTCGGCCTTTGCGCTCGACGCCGCGTCATTGGCCTGCTTGGCGCCCTCCGCGCTGCGCTTCACCGTGGCGGTGATTTCGTCGAGCGCGGCGGCGGTCTGTTCCAAACTCGCCGCCTGCTGTTCAGTGCGCCGAGATAGGTCATCCGACGCATTGGCGATTTCGTTGGCGCCGCTGGTCAGGTTGCTGGTCGAGCCCGAGATCGCGCTCATGGCGCTGCGCAGGCTGTCGATCGCTCGATTGAAATCGTCCTTGATCTGCTGATAACCGCCAGCAAATGCGGTTTCGATGTTCGCGGTTAGATCCCCGTCGGCAAGACGTTTTAGACACTCAGCCAGCACCGTGACGACGGTATTCTGCTGCACTTCGTTCTGCTGCCGATCCGCTTCGATTTTGATGCGTTCGTGCTCGGCTTCGGTGATCTCGGTGGCGAACTTGATGATCTTGTAAGGCTTGCCCGCGCTGTCCAGGAGCGGATTGTATGCGCCCTGAATCCAGATGTCAGCGCCGCCCTTGCCCACCCGCTGAAATTTGCCGGCCAAGAATTGGCCGTCGTTCAGAGATCGCCAGAATTCCTTGTAGTCCTGGGTTTTCGCGTAATCGGGCCGGACGAACATGCTGTGGCGCCGCCCTTTGATCTCGGACAGCGAGTACCCCAGCGTCGTCAGAAAATTCTCGTTGGCGGTGATGATCGTGCCATCGAGCTCAAACTCGATCACGGCCTGTGATCGGCTGATCGAGGCGATCGTCGCCTCTAACTCCGCAACGCGCGCGGCGTCAAAAGATTGACTTTGCTTTTTTCCAAACAAATTCACGCTTAGAATCCTCAGAATTCTATGATTTCAGATTTATTTAACCGCTTATATAAAGGGGCGCGAACAGCTTAATCGCCAAATAATATTCCATCGAAATCGCTATAAAGAGCCGTAAAATTAATAAAACGCCGCGCGACATCTTGCCACAGCTCGGTCAAAGTCAAACATGTAGTTCAATTTGGCAATGATGCAGACGCAATCAATCCATGTCCCGGGCCATTTTGGTCAATATGTCGCGCTTTATCATTTAACCCAGTGAAATCGTACGATTTAATTTAAGTATCTGGTCGGCGAATATTCGGCGTAGTCATGCGTGACGCCGTGGCGGCGTGCAACGGTCTCGGTTGGCATGGCAAAGCGTATTTGAGGGCCTAACGCGCTACAGGTCCAACTCAGCGAACGACGCCGCGCCCTGCCCGCCTGTCCGATCTACCAGCGTCGTCCGCATCCCCGCCTCCGCTGCCGCGTCCAGCTCCGCTTGCACATCCGACAGGAACAGGATCGCCCCCGTCGGCTCTCCGATCGCCGCGGCGATCCGCGCATAGGACGTCGCCTCCCGCTTCGGCCCGGTCGCGGTATCGAACCAGCCGGAGAACAGCGGCTCAAGGTCGCCCTGGTCGCTGTGGCGGAAGATCAGCCTCTGGGCTTCCACCGATCCGGAGGAGTAGACGTAGAGGCGGTAGCCGGCGGCGCGCCAGGCCCGCAGCGAGTGCGCGGCGTCGGGATAGACGTGGCCTTTGAACGCGCCCCGCGCGTAGCCCTCCGCCCAGATGCGCCCCTGGATGGTCTTCAGCAGGGTCGCCTTGCGGTCTTCGTCGATCCAGCGCTGCAGGGTCGCAACCGGATCGCCTGGCTCGGCCGCGCGCACCTCGTCCAGCAGCGGCGCCAACTCCGCGGCATGAGCGGCGACATAGGCGGGCAAGGCGGCGCGGGCGAAGGGGAACAGCGTCTCGGTGACAAAGGCGATGCTGCTGGTCGTGCCCTCGATGTCGGTCAGGATCGCGCGGACCGACCCGGGCGTCGTCATGCCGGCGACGGCTCCAGGCGCGGAAACGCGTCGGCGATCCGATCGTCCGTATATCGCGCAACCCAGCCCTCCGGCGAGATGAACAGCCGGATCGCGGTGAACCGCGGGGCGGCGCCCATGTCGAACCAGTGGCGGATGCCGGCGGGCACGCTGATCAGGTCCCCCGCCTCGCAGAGCGCCAGATGCACCTTGCCCGCCTCGCGCAGATAGAACAGACCCGCGCCCTCGACAAAGAACCGCACTTCGTCTTCGTCGTGGCGATGTTCGGAGAGGAATTTCTGGCGCATCGCCGCGCGGTCTGGGTGATCGGGCCGGACGCGAGCGACATCGACCGCCTGGTAGCCGCCGGCCTGTTTCAACCGCTCGACTTCGCCGGCATAGGCGGCGAGCACGTCGGCGTCGCTGGCGCCGATGGCCAGCGTCGCCTTGGCCGGCCAGCGCTCGAACTGAACGCCGATTTCGGCCAGCGCGGCCGCGATCGCCGCGCCATCGGCCGTATCGAACAGAGGCGTTGCGGGATCATTATCGGCATAGACGGTCAGATGGCTCATGCTGGCGCTCCCGCGCGGTATTGGCGTTCCGTCAGATCGGCGGCGAACAGCCACTCCAGAGCCTCGATGACCCGTTCGGCCTCCTCGACATCACGCCCCCAGGCATAGAGCCCGTGACCGCGGATCAGATAGGCCGGCGGGACCGGCGCTCGCTTCAAGTGAGGCTCGACCGAGGCGGTCAACGCTCGCATGTCCTGATCGTTGGAGACGATGGGCAGGGTCACCGACGCCTCGTGCGTGGTCTGGCCCGGCAGCGCCTTCAGCAGTTCATGACCCTGGATGGTCCAAGCGCGCAGCTGCGGGAAGGCTCGGCTGAGCGCCACGCCGCCTGGCGAATGGGTGTGCAGCACCGCGCCCACCTCGGGGAACAGGCGGTAGAGTTGCAGATGCAGCGGCGTCTCGGCCGAGGGGCGGCGGTGGTCCAGCGAGCGCCCCTCGGCGTCGACCGTAATGATGTCCGCGTCGCCCAAGCGCCCCTTATGACTGCCCGAGGCGGTGATGACGACGGCGCCGTCCGCCAGCCGCGCCGAGAAGTTGCCGCTGGTCGCCGGCGCCCATCCCCGCGCGTGGAAAGCCTTGCCGATATAGATGAGCTGCCGCCGGGCGGTGTCGAATGTCGCCAATTTCATCGCTGTCCGCCGGATCGCCTCAAACTCGTAGGGTCAGAATACGACAGACTTTGGCTGCCGACCAAGCGCCGCGGGAATTCTCCCTCATGCGCCGGCAGGCTCGTCGAGTTCTGGATAGCAGCGGAAAATTCCATCGCGATTGAACGGAATGCGGCGCGGGCTCGCCAGATAGGCGGCGATATTCGGCAGAGCTCGCACCGCGGCGGCGAGCGCTGACAGCTTCGGCGCGGCGTCCAGCGCCGCTGCGGCGGCGTTCGGAAAGGCGTAACGCAGCCCCTCGACCACCTGAAAGGCGGAAAGGTCGGCATAGGTGACGGCGTCGCCCACCAACCAACTTCCGCCGGGATTGCTTCCAAGCACCCTCTCCAGCCAACGAAAGTATTTGGGGATCCGCTCCCGCCGGAACTCCTCGGACCGGCGCGAGGCTTCGACCTTCTGATCCTCATAGTACAGGCCCACGCCGATCGGATGATGGGTGTCGTGCGCCTCGTCCACCAGGTCGCTCAAGGTCAGCTGGATCTGATGCGTCCACAATGCCCCGGCCTCGTCGCGCGGCGCCAAGGCCAATCGCGGACCCAGATAAAGCAGGATGGCGGTGGTCTGGGCGACCAGCGTCTCTCCATCTTTCAGATAGGGCGGCGCGAACGGAGGGTGGAGCGAGCCTGGATCCTTTAGGCCGCGCGTCAGCGCCGATACGCCCTGGACCCGCGCGACGTCGACATAGTCCGCGCCGGCCTGCTCCAAAGCCAGCCGAACAAACTCGCCGCGCCCTTGAATGCTCGGCCAATAATAAAGCTCGTAAGTCATTTCATGCCCCGATGGCCGTCTCGCCGGGCGTCCGGCCGATCCTGGGCCCTAGGCTTCTGGCTTCAGTTCCGGGCCGGTATCATCACCGGCAGGGACTCATACCCCTTGATGAAGGACGAGGCGACACGCACCGGCTCGCCCATCACCCGGATATCCGGGAAGCGCTTGATGATCTCTTCCCAGATCACGCGCAGCTGCAGCTCAGCCAGCCGGTTGCCGACGCAGCGGTGGATGCCGAAGCCGAACGAGACGTGCTGGCGCGGACGCTCGCGGTCGATGATATAGGCGTTCGGGTTTTCGATCGCCTCCTCGTCGCGATTGCCCGAGACGTACCACATGACGACCTTTTCGCCGGCCTTGATGGTCTTGCCGCCGAACTCGACGTCACGGGTCGCGGTGCGGCGCATATGGGCCAGCGGCGTCTGCCAGCGGATGGTCTCGGAGACCATCGAGGGGATCAATGCGGGATTGGCCTTCAGCTTGCGGTACTGATCCGGGTTCTGGTTGAGCGCCAGGATCGAGCCGGTGATGGTGTTCCGTGTCGTGTCGTTGCCGCCGACGATCAGCAGGATCAGGTTTCCCAGATACTCCATCGGCTGCATGCTCCGCGTGGATTCGGCGTGGGCCATCATCGAGATCAGGTCGCCCTTGGGCTCGGAATTGACCCGCTCGTTCCACAGATTCACGAAATAGCCTAGGCACTCCATCAGTTCGGCCTGCCGCTCCGGCCGGTCGCCAAAGCCAGGCGCGCCCTCCGGCGCGGTGATCACGTCGCTCCAGCGGGTCAGCTTGCGCCGATCCTCGAAGGGGAAGTCGAACAGCGTGGCCAAGGTCATGGTGGTCAGTTCTATGGAGACTTTGTCGACCCAGTCGAAGGTCTCGCCGATCGGCAGGGAGTCCAGGATCAACCCGGCCCGCTCGCGGATCACCGGCTCCATATTGACCAGGTTGCTCGGCGACACCGCCGGGCTCACCGCCTTGCGCTGCGCGTCGTGCTTGGGCGGATCCATGGCGATGAACATCGGCGTCTCGAAGTCGTCCTCCGGATCGGCGATGGTGATCGAGCGTTCCGACGAGAAGTCCTGGTGGTTGGAATCCACCGCCAGAATGTCGTTGTACTTGGTGATCGACCAGTAACCGCCGTGTTCCGGGTTCACCGCCCAATGGACAGGATCCTCGTTCCGCAGCCGTTCGAAGTACGGCCAGATCGTGTCGGTGCGGAAGAACTCGTCGGTGGCGACGTCGATCTCCTCGATCGGCATCGAATAGGCCCGCGTGTGCGCCAGCCGCCGGATGTCCTCGCCCGCGTCGTCCATGGAAACCTCCCGCTCCGCGCATCGAACTTGACGGCTACGTCATCTTTCACCGGAAGCGCCGTCCAGGCAAGCCGAGATCGTGATCTTGACGGGATTGACGTCCTGGCGACGGCTCCGAATGAGAATGTGCCTGGAATTATGCGGCTTTAAGACTTTTGCGCGATGATCGAAACCTTCGGCCCACGCAACTTGGATGGCGCGCTTGCTTGACGAAGGACTGGATGAGATGGCGGCCGGCGCGCACGCCACGGTTGGCGCGCGCATTCCCGCCATCATCGGCGTCGGCCTGATCGCGCTCACCTTCGCGCCGTGGCGGTTCTGCGCCGCCTGGACGGCGATCTTGCTCGGCGCGGAAGTTTGGGCCTGGTTCGCGACTCGCGCGCAGTTTCTGGGACAGTCCGTCACGCCCGCTCAGAGATTGAACCATCTGGCCACCCTGGTGCTGAACGTCCTCTGCTGGTTCGGCCTTGGGGTCGTGTTCTGGAGAACCGGCTTGCCCGCCGGCGCCCTCTGCGCCGTGGTGATTTGGCTGAGCGTCATGGGGTTCGCCCAGGTCTACGCCTACCAATCACGGCTGGGTTATCTGATCGCGGGAGCGGCTCCGGCGGCGGGCATGCTGATCACGGCGCTGGTCACGCCCAATCGTGGACTTTCGGGCCTTGGCCCTGTCTGGCTGACGCTGCTGGTCGGCGTGGCCTTCGCCGCCTCCGGCGCGCGCCAGACCATGGCCGCCCGCCGGCGATACGACCAGGCGACCGAGGATCTGCGCGCCAGCGAACAGAGCTATCGGCTGCTGGCTGACAACGTGACCGACGTCATCTCCCTGAACTCGCCCGAGGGCAAGCGCATCTACATCTCGCCGTCGATCGAGCGGATATTGGGTTTCTCGCCCGAGCAATTGCTGCGGACCCCGAACTATACCTACCTGCACCCGGACGACAGCGCGGCGGTGCAGGCCTTGATCGCCTCGGTCACGCTCGCGACCGGCGAGAAGACCGCGGAATATCGGGTCTTCGGCAAGGACGGCTCAATCGTCTGGGCCGAGACGACCTTTTCGCGATTGAGCGACGGCAGCGGCCGCCTGCTGACCCTCTCGCGGGACATCACCCATCGCAAAATGCTGGAAGCCGAACTGGTCGAGGCGCTGGCCCGCTCCGAAGCCGCAGCCGCCGCCAAGGCCGATTTCCTGGCCAATATGACCCATGAGCTGCGCACGCCGCTGAACGCCATCCTGGGATTCTCCGGCGTGCTGAAAACCTCGGCGTCTTTGTCGGCTTTGGATGCGCGGCATGTCGGCCTGATCCATGACGCCAGCGCGACCCTGCTCAGCGTGATCGGCGATGTGCTCGACTACTCCAAGCTGGAGGCCGGCGCGTTCGAGTTGGATCCCCAACCCTTCGCTCCGGCCGCGACGGCGCGGTCGGTGGCGGCGATGGTCGAGGACCAGGCTCAGGCCAAGGGGCTGTCGCTGAGGGTTCGGGCCGACGACGCCTGTCCCGCGGTGATCGGCGACGCACCGCGGCTTCGCCAGGTGTTGCTCAACTTCCTGTCAAACGCCCTGAAGTTCACCCGCCGCGGCGGCATCGAACTGGCGATCGCCCACCGGATAGAAGGCGGTCGGTGTCGTCTGCGGATGGAGGTTCGCGACAGTGGCATCGGCATCCCGACCGACCAGTGCGAAGCCGTCTTCATGCGCTTCACCCAGGCCGACGCCTCGGTCTCGCGCCAGTTTGGAGGCACGGGACTTGGCCTGGCGATTTCCAAACAGATCATCGAGACCATGGGCGGACGGATCGGCGTGACCAGCCAGGTCGGCGAGGGTTCGACCTTCTGGCTCGAGGTCGCCCTGCCGCTCGCCGGCGAATTCCACGCCGAACCCGAACGCGAAGCCGCCCGCGCGGACTTCGATCGGCGCATCCGCCTGCTGGTCGTCGACGACAATGCGGTCAACCGCGAACTGATCTGCACCCTCCTCAGCCCCTTCGACATCGAGATCGACGCCGCCGCCGACGGAGCCGAGGCGATCGAGGCCTTCGGTCGCGCCGGCTATGACGTGATCTTGATGGACGTGCAGATGCCGGTCATGGACGGCTTGACAGCGACCCGCCGCATCCGCGCGGCGGGTACGGCGCGAGCTCTGGCGACCCCGATCGTGGCCATGACCGCCAACGTGCTGCCCGAACAGATCGCCCGTTGCCGCGAGGCCGGCATGAACGATCACCTGGGCAAGCCCATCAGTCCGGCCCGGTTGTTGGAGACGCTGGATCGATGGACCAGCGCGACGCAAAACGCGCCAGAAGCCGTCCTCGACCAGGCGGGCTGACGCTCCTATTCGGATGCGCCTACTCTGACGCGGGCGTATGCACCGCGTAGCCGCGCGCGGCGAGCTGTGACAGCACCCCGTCCTTGGCCACCAGGGAGCGCAGCGGGATCACCGCCACGGAAACCCCCGGGCTCTGCAGGTCGCGCCCGATCGCTGCGGCCTCGTCGGCCATGGTCTGGCGCACCTGGGCGGTGAATTCCGGGAAGCTGGCCAGACACCGCTCGAAGCCGCGTTCGGCGGTCAGGGCGCTGTGTACATCGCCACTCGCCCAGGCCTGGGCCGCCGAGCGCACCCGTCCGGAGCCGGCCTCGACCTCCTGCAAACTGTCGGCTAGGCAGGCCAGGTTCACCGCGTCGGTGAGGTCGCCCGCCAGGGTCTTGAGGAACGGCATGGCCTTGTAGGTCGCGGCCGGCGTCACCCGAACACCCTTGCGTCCGGCAAGACCCCTGGCGGCGGCCAGCGGCTGGTTCTCGTCGATGCCGGCGTGCTTGCGAAAATCGCCGAGCATGATCAGGCCCGCCACCGCCGGCTTCCACCGGTCATAGCGACTGGGGTCCTGGTGCAGCGTGGCGCTATCGGCCAGATATCGGGCGCGAAGATCGTCCGGCAGGGAGGCCTCGATCGGCGCCCGCGTCTTCAGCCTGCCGCGCAGGGCGATGGCGCCGAACACGTCGCCCAGACCCACCCCATAGGCAGGCGGGACGATCAGGCGGCGCGCGCCAGTCAGACGGGCGGCCAGCAGGGCGGAGTTCCATTTCACGCTCCGCGGCAGGCCGCTGGGCGCGCCCATCACCCAGACCGTCGAGGCCCCGTTGCTGACCCGCCACCAGGCCGGCCCGACGGTCTTGGCCTGGACGACCAGCTCCGAGACCACAACGCCCTCGGGATCAGCCTCCGGCGGCGGCGCGGCGGCGGCGAGGACCGTCGCCGCGAGGGCTAAGACGGCGACGAAGCGTTTGCTCATGCGAGCGCCCATACACGATCATTTCCCCTTTCTCGAACGGCTTCGACGCGCGATCGTCGCCGATATTTGAAACAGCGTCGATCAAATCTGGTTGCGTTACACTACTTAATTGCTAAAGTAGTTTTGTAACGCAACCAAAGAGGCGCCGCCATGCCGTTGATCCATGTCTACCACCCAGCCGGGTCTCTCACCCCCGAACGCAAAGCCGCCTTGGCCGAACAGCTGACCCACGTCATCATCGAGATCGAGGGCGGACCCGGCGTCGACGGGCCAAGGGCGCGCGCGATCGCCTGGGTGATGTTTCACGAGGTCGCCGAGGACAGCTGGGCCATCGGGGGAACCTTCGACGACACCCATGTCTCGCCGCCCGGCAAGTTCCTGGTGAAGGTCCAGGTACCGGAAGGCGCGCTCAGCCAAGCCCGCAAGACCCTGGTCCACCAAGCCGTGGACGCGGCGTTCTTCGAGGTTTTCGGGCTGGGCGCGCCGCCCGCCCCCGAAGATCGCAAACCCAGCATCTTCGTGATGATCCACGAATGGGGCGAAGGCAATGTGGGCGGCTTCGGGCGCACGCACGGCCTCGCGGACATCATCGGCTTCGCCGGCGACGGAAGCGGCAAACACGCCGACCCGGCGATCCAGCAACACGTCCAAACCTATCTCCAGGCGCGCAAGGCGTGGCGCGAGGCGGCCGGCTTCCCGAAATGAACGTGGCCCCCGGGGCGTCCTGTGGAGCCCGTCCTGGACGCCCTTCGCACGGCGGAACCTCGGTCCTAGTATCCCATGATGGCTCGCCGACGATTCACCGACATGAATTGCGCCGTCGCCCGGTCGCTCGATCAGATCGGCGACTGGTGGACGCTGTTGATCGTGCGCGAGGCGTTTTACGGCACATCCACGTTTTCAGCCTTCCAGGAAAATCTCGGCATCGCGCGCAACATTCTGACCGAGCGGCTGACGCAACTTGTGGAAAGCGGGGTCATGGACCGCGAACAGACCCGGCCAGGGGTCGATCGCTACGCTTACAGGCTCACCGATAAGGGCCGCGGCCTGCTGCCCGTCCTGGTCGCGCTGATGCAATGGGGCGATCGCTGGGTGGTCGGCGCCGGCAATGAGCCGGTCCAGGTGCTGGACGCTGAAGCTCGCGCGCCAATCCAGCCGATCGAGGTGACGGCCCAAACGGGCAAGCCGCTGTCAATACGCGATCTGCGCTTTCTTCCCGGGCCGGGCGCCGACGCGGCGACGCGCGCGCGGCTCGACAAGGAGACATGACGAACCTACCGCGCTGATAGGTCCGTTCGGTTGACGCTGCGTCGAAGACCACGCCAAAGTGCCCGGCGCGCTCCAGAAGGATGCCAATATGCGTTCGCCCGATTTTCTCACCGCCGTCGGCATCGGGGTCAGCGACCTGGATCGCTCGACCGACTTCTACAGCCGGGTTCTCGGCATGAAGGTGATGCAGACCTTCAAGCTAGATTATATGGACGAGATCATGTTGGCCCATGAGGGTCGTAACGCCGTGGTGCTGATGCACTACACCGACGGTTCGGCGCGCAACTACAAGGACAATCCCGTCAAGCTGGTGTTCTACGTCGCCGACCCCGCGGCGATCGCGGCCAAGATCCGCGCCGACGGCCTGGAGGTCACACGCGAACCGGCGCCGATCGAGTCGCTGGGCGGCGCCGTGGTCGGGCTGGCCAAGGACCCGGACGGCTATGTCATCGAACTGATCGAGGCGCCCGCGGCGCGGCGCCCGCTCGCCGCGGCGGATTCAACCTCCGCATAGAGGCCGCGAGGGGCACGCTGGCGATCGCCAGCGCGGCTTCTTGTACTGGCTGAATTGGCGACAGGCCTGAAGGGCCGAACTCCGCCGCTTCAATCCGCCGGCCGGCACCCGGCGGCCTTGCCCGAGGCGGCCGCGATCGTCGCGCCGCCGGCCTGGATCATAACCGTGACCGGGTAGTCGATCACCGTGGGGTCGGCACGCACTTGCGCGGCGTCTTTCGGCGTTCGCCTGGCCTCGCGGGCGTAGAGGGCGGCGCAGTCAGGCGGCGCGGCGCTGGACAGCCCGGTCGCCTGCCTTATCTGACGCCAGCAACCCGCCGCGTCCGCATCGATCGAGCACTTGGCGGAGTAGGTCCGTAGATAGCGCAGCGTGAGGCTGGTCGGCGTCGCCGCCAACGACTGGAGCCGGCTCTTGACCGCATCGTCGAACAGCTTCTTGCCGGACGCCGCGCCATAGACCGCGAAGCCCATGCCGCCGTTCCAGCCGTCGTCGGCGCTGAAGATCACATAGTCGCCCTTGACGCCTTCGACATAGCCGCTCCAGTTTTTGGGATCGACCACGTGTTCGCCGGGACTGTTGGCCTGGCGGCATTCGGTTTTCGCCGACCCGCCTGGTGTCGGCAGGATCGACAATTGCTCGGCGCCAACCTCGCCCAGATCAATTTCCTTGACCATGAAGCGGGGATAATAAAAGCAGGAAATCTTGGGCCTCGATTTGGGGATGCCGGGATCGCGCGGCAACGGAACGCGGACCACCTTCAAGGGCGCGTCGAACGGCGACGAAGCGGCCGCCGCATCAGCGATAGCCGGCGCCAGGACCGCCAGCCAAACCACGGTTCCCGCCAAGAGCCGCGGCGCGAGACCGCATCCCGCCTTCCCCTTCATCGACATCACGCGAAAGACCCCGCCACGCCCCGGGATCGAGCGCCAACCGCCGATCCAATGACGCCGGGCCAGCGTACGAGGAATCAAATCTTGCCGGAAAGGGAAACACGATCATGCGGCAAAAGAATTGGCGGCTGGTGACGGCTGGCGTGGTGCTGATCGCCCTGGCCATCGCCTTCTTCTTCGGCATGGAGACGATGGCGGTGAAATCGAACGATCCCGTCGCGATGATGCGCACGGTGGGACAGGCCGCCGGGGTGGTCAGCGGCCTAAGTCTGGCCATGATCGCGGTCGGCCTGATCGGGCGGCGCGCCTAAATCCTAGTCGGCGCCGCGTCAGGCCTGAGCGCGTAAACGCGCCTCGGTTTCAGCCGGTTCGAAGAACCGGTTGGCCGGCCGGGCCAGGCCCAGATTCTCGCGCAGCGTCGCGCCCTCGTATTCCGTGCGGAACAGCCCCCGCCGCTGCAGTTCCGGGACCACCTTGTCGACAAAGTCGTCCAGGCCCTCGGGCAGGTAGGGGAACATGATGTTGAACCCGTCCGAGCCCTCCTCGTCGAGCCAGGTCTGCATCTCGTCGGCGATGCTGGCCGGCGTGCCGACGAAGGACAAGCCCCCGAAACCGCCGACCCGTTGGGCCAGCTGGCGGATGGTCAGTTTGCGCTCCCGCGCGATCGTGACCAGTCGGTCGCGGGCGCTTTGGCTGGCGTTGGTCGGGGGGATTTCCGGCAGCGGGCCGTCGGGATCGAAGCCGGACACGTCATAGCCTAGCATGCCGTTCAGCGAGCCGATGCTGCTGTCATAGTGGACCAGGCTGTCCAGATGCGCCCGTTTGGCCTGGGCTTCCTCGATGGTTTCGCCGACGACCACGAAGGCGCCGGGCAGGATCTTCATACTGTCCGGATCGCGGCCGATCGCCCGCATGCGGCCCTTGACGTCGGTGAAGAACGCCTTGGCGACCGCGAGCGTGGGGCTGGCGCCGAACACCACCTCGGCGGTTTCGGCGGCCAGCTGACGGCCAGCCTCGGAAGCGCCGGCCTGAATGATCACTGGCCAACCCTGCACGGGGCGGGCGATGTTCAGGGGGCCGCGCACCGACAGGTGCTTGCCCTTGTGGTCCAGCGCATGCATGCGCTTAGGATCGACATAAATGCCGGACTCGACATCGCGCACGAAGGCGTCGTCGGCGAAGCTGTCCCAAAGGCCGGTCACCACGTCGTAGAATTCGCGGGCGCGGGCATAGCGTTCGTCGTGCTCCATCTCCTCGTCCAGATTGAAATTCAGCGCCGCGTCGGGATTGGCCGTGGTGACGATGTTCCAGCCGGCCCGGCCGCCGCTGATGTGGTCCAGCGAGGCGAAGCGCCGGGCGATATGATAGGGCGCGTCATAGGTGGTCGAGGCGGTGGCCATCAGGCCGATATGTTCGGTGACGGCGGCCAGGGCCGACAGCAGGGTGAACGGCTCGAAGGAGGTCACGGTGTGGCTGCGCTTCAGGGCGTTCACCGGCATGTTCAGCACCGCCAGATGGTCAGCCATGAAGAAGGCGTCGAACTTGCCCTGCTCCAGTTTCTGGATCAGGCGCTTCAGGACCGGGAAGTTGAAATTGGCGTCGGGGATGGCGCCCGGATAGCGCCAGGCGCCGGTGTGGATACTGACGGGACGCATGAAGGCGCCCAGCTTCAACTGTTTCGACTGGCTCATCACCGCTCCCGCGCGATCATTCGTTGCTGCCACAGAGATAGGCATCGCCCTTGTCCGCCGCGCCTGCCGCGCCCTCGAAGATTTCCTCACCGCCCTACCAGGACTACTGCAAGACCGAACCGGCTCAGGTCGGAAAAGAGGCGGACCATCTCTGGCCCGCCCAAGGCGCCGCGTCGAAGGGAGGTTGAGGGTCGAGCGCGGCCAAACATGAGGAAGACGGCAGCCCCGTTGCGCCTAGGCCGCAACAGGCTCCGGCGGCACCAGTCTCAGGCCGTCGGCCGGATAGCGCGCGCCGACCGTTGAGCCTCGGGTGAACGCCGCCTCCAGTTCAGCGACCGTTTGCGCGTCCAATACCAGGTCGTTCGCGGCCCAGTTGGCTTCCAAGTGGCTGATGTGCCGCGTGCCCGGGATCGGGACCACATCCTTGGACAGCACCCAGGCCAGACTGACCTGGGCGATGCTGGTCCCGACCCGCTCGGCGACGGCCTCGATCGCCTGGCGGCGGCGACTGTTGGCGGCTACGGCCTCGGGCTGGAAGCGAGGATGCTGGTGACGCCGGTCCTTGGGGTCGATGATTTCGGAGCCGGCCAGGAAGCCGCGTCCCAACGGGCTATAGGCGACGAAGCCGATGCCCAGCTGGCGCACTGTCGGCAGAATCTCCACCTCCACGTCGCGGGTCCACAGCGAATATTCGCTTTGCAAGGCGGTCAGCGGATAGGCCGCGTGGGCCCGGCGGACGCCGTCGGCGGTCGCCTCGGATACGCCGACGCCGCCGATCTTGCCTTCGTCCTTCAGCCGGCCGAGCTCACCGACCGATTCCTCGATCGCAATGTGCGGGTCGACCCGGTGCAGGTAGTAGAGATCGATATGGTCCACGCTCAACCGTCTCAGGCTAGCCTCGACCGCGTCACGCGGCTTGACCGGCGGGACGTCCGCACCCCCGCCGGTGGGGCGGTGGACGAACTTGCTGGCGATGACCAGGCGGCTGCGATAGCCCGCGATGGCCTGGCCCAGCAGGACCTCGTTGTGGCCTGCGCCGTAGCCGGTCGCGGTATCGAAGAAGGTGACGCCCAGATCGATGGCGCGCCGCACAGTGCGGATCGAATCCGCATCCTCGGCCTGTCCGTAGACGCTGGACAGGCCCATGGCGCCATAGCCCTGGCGGCTGACAGTGAGGGCGGCGAGTTTCGGCATGGGGTGCTCCTGACGATCTATGGGCTGGGCGCCGTTATTGGGGCGCGTTTGCGCCGCGATCGGAAAGCCAGAAAAACTGCGGCGGTTTTTAATTCATATTAAAACGATAGGATTTAGATGATCTGTCGCCGCCGCCATCCCTAGCTGGACCTGGCTCGACCGGTCACGGCTCGTTCCTACGCAAAACTTCCGCCCCGGCCCTGGCCGCCGGCGAACCGCGTCGCGCCGGCGACGGTCTCGCCGGTCTCCAGCGTGGCCAGGCCCAGCCGCACTTCGTTGGTCGTGGCCTCGTCCCAGGTCAGGCTCCATTGATCGAGGGCGGAGCGGCGGTCGTTGCGCATGCAAGTCTGCGGGAAGGCCGCGATCAGGCCAGCCAGCTCGACGGCCGCGCGGCGCGCCTGGCCGGCTTCCACCACGCGGTTGGCCAAGCCGATCTGCAAGGCCTCGGCCGCATCGACCGGCCGGCCGGTCAGGATCAGATCCATCGCTCGCGAGGCGCCGATCAGCCGCGGCAGGCGCACCGTGCCCAGATCGATCAGCGGCACGCCGAAGCGCCGGCAAAACACCCCGAACACCGCACCCTCGCCCACGACACGCAGGTCGGCCCACAGCGCCATCTCTAGCCCCCCAGCCACCGCGTAACCCTCGACCGCGGCGATCACCGGCTTGGACAGCGAAAGTCGGGTCGGACCCATGGGGCCGAAATCGCCGTCCTCAAGCACCCGGTTGGCGCCGCGCCCCTCGGCCATAGCCTTCAGATCCGCGCCGGCGCAGAACACGTCGTCCCCGCCCGCGAACACCGCGACGCTGGCGTTCTCGTCGGCGTCGAACCGCTTGAAAGCGTCGTACAGCAGCTGCGCGGTCGGCCGATCGACCGCGTTGCGCCGTTCGGGCCGCGACAGGGTGATGATCGCGACCGGGCCTTCGAGTGCATAGGCGACCGGTTCCATGAACTGGGTTCCCTTCGCGGAGGTGTTGGCGATCCGCATCCTGGCGGTTTCAGACGCGCGCGTCGACCGCCGGGCGAACACCGAAAGTGAACCGCTCCACGAAGGCGCAGAACGCCCTCATCTCCTGGGCCGCGACCATTTCGGAGACCGTCTCCTCGGCCGATCGGCCGGATTCGAGCACCGACTGGTAGGCGATGCGCGAGCGAAGCACGATCGGGACTACGGGCAGTTTGAGCAGCCGCAGCGCCTCCATCGACCGCTTCACCATCGGGGGTTCGATATTCTCTCGGGCCACCGGCGCCTGGTTGAGCGCCACCAGGCCGGGCTTCCTGAGCTGGCGCACGATGTTCACCGTCGCGACCGATCCCGCCAGGTCCAAAAAGGTCGGACGGATGACGATTATGGTCAGGTCCGACAGGACCACCGCGTGCGCCACCTCTTCTTCGAGGACGGCCGGCGTGTCGATGACCAGGGCGTCCACGCCGGAGCGAAGCGCCGTGGTTTGCAGCGCGAACAGTTTCGGCCCCGAGGACGACATCGCCAATGGACCGGGATCGCGCCGCGCGCGCAGGACCTCCATCGACGAGCGCTGGGGATCCGCGTCGGCCAGCAGGGTGCGGCGGCCCCGCAGGTGGAAGCCGATCGCGAGATGCGCCGCGATCGTGGTCTTTCCCGCGCCGCCCTTTCGGCCGACCACAGCAATCGTTCTCATCTAACGCCCCACCAGCCCTGACGTGCGCGAATCCGCTAATGTGAAGGCAAACAGGTCGGCGTTCCCGTGAAGGTTATGCGTCAAACCCGGCTGGGTTTACGCGCCGGACGGCCGCAGCGCCTCAGGGTTGATCACATTGATCGGCGCGCCGGCGGCATAGGCGGTGATCTGGTCGAAAATGTCGGCGAACTGCAGCTCGTATTCATCGCGGGTGACATAGCCGATGTGCGGCGTGGCGACGACCTGGGGCAGGCTGAGCAGCGGATCGTTCGCATCGCGCAAGGGCTCCTGCTCGAACACATCCACGGCCGCCAGGCCGGGACGGCCGGCCCGCAAGGCCGCGACCAGGGTGCCCGGCGCGATCAGCCCGGCGCGGCTAGTGTTCACGATCAGCGCCGTGGGCTTCATGCGGCCAAGATCCGCTTCCGTGACGACGCCGCGCGTGGCGTCCACCAGGCGCATGTGCAGCGAGACCACGTCGCTGGTCTCGAAGAAGGCGTCCTTGCTCGGCGCGACCACATAGCCGTCCGCCCTGGCCTGCTCCAAAGAGGCCAGCCTCGACCAGGTCTGAACCTGCATGCCGAAGGCGCGGCCATAGCCGGCGACGACCGCCCCGATCCGGCCATAGCCGAAGATTCCCAGCGTCTTGCCGCGCAGGCTCTCGCCCACCCCGATCTGCCATTGGCCGGCCCTGAGCGAGGCCATCTGCTGGGGGATCTGGCGCATGGCGGCCATGACCAACGCCCAGGTCAGCTCCGCCGCGGCGTAGGATGGCGTATCCGAATGCAGATTCGACGAGACGATGACGCCCTGGCGGGTGCAGGCGGCGATGTCGATGTGCGGATAGACGCTGCGCTGGCTGATCAGCCTCAGCTTCGGCAGCCGCTCAAGCAGCGCCGCCTCGATCCGGGTCCGCTCGCGGATCAGCACCAGCACTTCGGCGTCCTTCAGCCGCTCGACCAGGACGCCCATGTCCTGGACATGGTCGTTCCAGACGGTGACCTCGTGACCGGCCAGTACGCCGAAGCACCGCAGGGTCCTTAGCGTATCGAAATAGTCGTCAAGGATGGCGATTTTCAAGCTTTCGACCCGGTCAGGCGGCTCGGGCCAGCAGCATCCTGCCCTGCTCGGTCAGGCGCACCGCCGAGCCGTTCATCCCGGCGCCAGCGCAGGGAATAATGCCCACCAGCCGCTCGCTGACCGCGTCCTCCCAGACCGGCATCCTGGGGCACGATGTGCGCCAAGCCTCCATGGTCTCTGCGTAGGTCCGCGGCCGCTCCGCCAGCCAAGCGAGCATCTGCAGTCTCAGGGCGTGCAGCGTGGTGCTTTCTGTCATGACGGCTCTCCCTGCGCAGGTCTGCTAGGCCGCGCCGGCGCGATCGTCCAATCGCAAGTTCGCGAACACGGCGTCCTAAAACGATCGGCGTCACGTCGGTTCGACTGGGACCTCAAGGCCGCTCTTGACGGCTTCCGCTTCCGCGGCGCGGCGCGCCTCGCCTTTGCGCTGCTGGCGTCGGCTGTACCAGAAGGTCCACAAACTGAGCGCGCCCATCGTTCCGTAGCCGACGACCGGCCCGACCAGCAGGTATTGACCGATCGACAGGGCGAAGACCAGGGCGGTGGCGACCCCGGCCTCGGCGACCAAACCAAAGCCCCAGACCAGCGTCATGAGCATCATCGTGCGACGGAAAAAAGCATTGTCGCGCATTGCTTCGAACCCCTCCACCTCCGACGGCGAGCGGCGCTGGATGGTCGCTCGGGCCAGTTGGTAGATCAGCGGGCGTCCTATCGCGGCCGATCCCAGGAACACCAGTCCGATCGTCAGGGTGACCAGCTTTTCACGCAACTGCAGGAAGCGGACCGATCCGCCACCGAGATAGGCCAGCAGCGACAGGGCGATCCCCGCCAGGACCAGGATCGACAGGGCGTCGATGCGGCGATGGCGCGCGAATTCGATGATGGTCCAGGCGATCGGCGGGGCGGACGAGGCCATCAGGGCGTGGACGTCGCCGAGACCCTTCTTGGCGAAGTCATAGATCAAAAACGGCAACACGAAATTGACCAGGATCTCAAGCCCGATCCCCGCGCCGCGCTCGCGGACGAGGGCTCGCGCCTTGGCCAAGTTTTGCGTCAGGTCCGCCATGAGTCAGGTTCCGATCCGCGTTGACTAAGAGTCCAGCATCCGCCGAACCGCGGCGTCCAGCACTTCGCGCGCGCGTTTGGGGCTCATGCCCTGTTCGCGCCGAAGCCGACTCCAGGCTTCGTAGCTGAGCAACAGATCGAGGGTCTCGAATTTCGCCAGGTCGCGCGCGGCGTCGGCGGGCAACAGACGCTTGAGGATCTCGCGGCTCTCCACCGCCAGCCGTCCGTGTGCGGCGGCGAGGAAACGTGAGCGATGCTTGTGCGCGTCGGCCGCCGCCCGGAACGGCGTGATCTTCTCGAAGGCCTGGGACCGGCGCTCGATCAGCTCCAGGACCCGCTCGCGCCAGCCTTCGGCCTTGAACGGCCGCCGCGCCACCTCGCGAACCTCGCCCTCGATGGCGTGGGCCATTTCGCTATAGAGGCTGTCCATATCCTTGAAATGCCGAAAGACGGTGCGCAGCCCCACCTGGGCGCGCTCGGCCACCTGTTCGGCGCTCGGTGCGACGTCCCCGGCCTGGACCAGCTCCAGCATGGCGGCGACGATGCGCGCGCGGCTGTCCTGCGAGCGCCGGCGCCGTCCGTCCGGATCGGCGGCCTCGACCGCCAAAGCACGCCCCGCCGACACCCCACGCCTTAAGTTCACGGATCACCTCGATGCTCGTGGCGTCTGCTTAGAGCGTGACAGGTTTAAGTGGAAGCCGGTTAAACCGGCCGTCACGCTCTAAAATCAAACATTTAGAGCCTTTTTCAACGCTTCAAATGATTCCATTTGAAGCTAAAAGGCTCTAGCGAGCAGCGGCTCCGCGCGCCAGCGTCACGTAAACAGCGTCTCGCAGCCCGTTCCCGCCAAAATCCGGTCGACGGTGTCGCGCGCGTTCGCCGACAACGCGCCGCGCGAGGCGCGAATCCACTGTAGGCACTTGGCCTGGTACGCGAACGGCGGCTGGGTCCAGGGTTGGCCATCAACCTCGGTCGTCAGCCTGTCGGCGCCGGTCATCAGCGCCTGGGCGTTGGCCAGCATGACCGGCGGATAGACCCGTCCGATCTCCGTCAGCAGCGCGGTCAGGGTCGGCGGGACCGCGTCGGGGCCGATCCAGTCGCCGTCCTGGGGCTCCAGACCCGACTGGTCCTCCATCAGGCTCACCCAGGCATAGACCCGGGGCGCCGCTTTCAGCGTAACCGCCATCGGCGTGGGATCGAATTGGGCCAACTGGGTCAGCTGACCGAACACCGCGAAATCGCCGGCGCCCGGGCGATAGCCGAGCAGGAACGGCTGGACGCGCAGATGCGCCTCGAAAGCCTCCAGGAACCGGCGATAGCTGGCCTCGATGACCGGGCCGGTGACCGGGTTGGAGCCGACCACATGCAGCCGCCCGATCTGCCGGTCGGCGAACACCTTGGATCGTTCGGCCAGGATCTCGTCGGGAACCGAAAAGCCGCGCCAGCACGGCAGGACGCGCGCGGCCTGGTCGATGTCGGCCGGATAGGCCCAGCGATAGTGGAACATGGCCTTGGTCAGCCACTCGTCCGCATAGTCCTCGATCAGCTCGTCCAGAAACGTAATCGCCGGGTCGCCTGGGATCACGCCGCGCCCTTCCCGCTCCTCCTCCAGACGCCGGATGATCGGGCTGGAATCGACCACAGCCTCCAGCTCGCCGGTCGGACCCGGCAGATAGAAGGTCGGCAGCAGCTGGACCTTGGGCCTTGGCAGATGGTCCAGCGCCGGCCCGCTGGCGGGCAGAAACCGGTAGGGAATGCGGCGATAGCGCAGCACCGCCAGCATCTTGCGGGTATAGGGAGAACCCGGCGCGCCGCTGAGGGCGATGCGGTCGTCATGGGCCACGACTCCACTCCTACAAGAAGGTTTTCAACCGGTTGGTCCGCCGGATCTCCGTCGTTCCGGCGGGCAGGCTGAGGAAGTCGCCATCGTGGCCCACGCGCAGCGTTCCATGGAAGATCTTTCGCGCGTCGCCCAGCCAAGGTCCCTCCAGCGCCGTCATCGGCAGGGGTGGGATGATGTGGGTGAACAGCAGGTATCTGACGTGCGCCCGCTCGGCCTCGCCCGCCGCCTGCTCGGGCGTGGTGTGATAGGACAGGATGTCGTGGAAGATCGCCGCCAGATTGGAGCGGCCATGCGCCAGGGCGGCTTGGCGCTGTATCTCCACCAGCCTGGGCGACAGTCCCTCGTGCACCAGCACGTCCGCGCCCTGCGCCGCGGCCTCCAGCCTGGACGAGACGGCGGTGTCGCCGCTTATGACTACGCGTCGGCCCTTGTAGACGAACAGATAACCCACCGCCGGCTCGACGGGATGATGGTTCACCGGGAAGGCGTAGACCTGCAGGTCGGGTTCGGCGATCAGCGTCACGTTGGGGCCGTCGCGGCTGATTGTGAAGGCGCGCGGCGCGCCGCCGAATCCCGTGGGTGGGATGACCTTGGGGCCATGGTGGACGACGCGGTAGCCGCGATCCAGCGCATAGGCCTGCTCGAACGCAGCCACCACCTGCTCAACGCCGGTCGGTCCGTAGATCGGTACGGGAGAGGTCGCCGCGCCGCCGGCCCAGCGCTGCAACATCAGCTCGCCCAGGTCGGCGATGTGATCGGAATGGTAGTGCGTCAGGAAGATGGCGCTGACCCGCGCCGGCGGCAGGTTCATCAGCGACAGATTCTTGGTGCTGCCGGTTCCGGAGTCGATCACGAACATGCGCTGGCCCGCCACGACGACGGTGCAAGGTCCCGCGCGCGTCGGATCGGGCATTGGCGAGCCGGAGCCACAGAGGCCGACATGCAGGCCGTCCGGCAATTCGGCAAGGGGATCACCGCCCATCGCGCGATCGAACACTCGCGCCATGACATGCTCGGCGATGACGCCGCGCATCAGCCAGACTCCCGCGCCAAGGACGATCAAGACCAAGACGACGCAAAGACCGATCGTTCGCCAGCGCAGCATCGTCAGGCTCTTCCCACTTGACCTTTCGGTCATATTATGACACTTATATTGCCATAATATTCGCCCATCGAGAGCGAAGTCAATGCGAGGAAGCGATCGGGCCGTGCCGCTGTTGCCGCCTTCCACCAATGATCAGTACCAAGGCGCCCGTTCATCGGTGCTGTTCCTGGGGCTGGCCGGCGTGCTGACGTTGATCCCGGCCCTGATCCACAGCTTCCTTCCGGACGGCGGGGCTCAGTCGATCGCCGGACTTGATCTGGGCGACAGGCGCGATTTGGTGATTGGGCTGTTTCGCTGGGAGGGCGCGACCCAACTGGCCCTAGGCCTCGCCGTGCTGGCCGTGGCGCTGCGGTACCAGCCGCTGACCCCGTTCTTCCTGGCGCTGATCGTCGTCGAGCGGGGCCTGATGGCCTTGCAGGCTTGGGTGCTGACACCGCCCGCGAGCGGCCATCGTCCGCCGGAACATTACGGGAGCCTGCTGGCGGCGCCGCTCGCGCTGGTCTTCCTGGCGCTGTCTCTTCGGCCGCGCCGGTAGACAAGCAGGCTCTGCATTTTTGGAAGATTGAGACGGGCCTCCCTTGCGACCCTCTGTGACGTCATTACATGACGATTGACATATCATAGATGAGCCGGCCATGAGCCACACATCCATCAATGGCGCCGTTCTGATCACGGGCGCGTCCAGCGGCATCGGCGCGACCTACGCCGATCGGCTTGCCAGACGCGGCCACAACCTGATCCTCGCGGCCCGCGACGAGGATCGCCTCAAGGCGCTCGCGGAACGTTTGCGAGTTCGCACCGGCGTCAAGATCGAGGTGATCCGGGCTGACCTGACCGATCGCGCCGACCTCCTCAAAATCGAGGCGCGGTTACGGGAGGACGCCGGCATCGGCGCCTTGATCAATAATGCGGGCATTGCGTCCGTCGGCCCGGTCACCGGCGGCGATCCGGACCAGCTGGAAAAAATCATCACCCTCAACATCACCGCCGCCACCCGCCTGGCCGCGGCGGCGGCCACGGGCTTTGCCGAGCGCGGCCACGGGCTGATCGTCAACCTAGCCTCGGTTCTGGCGCTGGCGCCGGAGATCAGCAATGGCGTCTACAGCGGCAGCAAGGCCTTCATGCTCAATCTGAGCCTGGCGCTGCACCAGGAACTCTCCGAGCGCGGGGTGCGCGTCCAGGCGGTCCTTCCGGGCGCGACGCGCACCGAGATCTGGGAGCGCGCCGGCCGCTCGATCGACTCCATTCCGGCCGAGATGCTGATGGACGTCGACGAGATGGTCGACGCGGCGCTGATGGGCCTGGACGCCGGGGAATTGGTGACCATCCCCTCCCTTCCCGACGCGGCGGACTGGACGGCCCTAGAAGCCGCGCGGGCGGCGCTACGGCCCAACCTGTCGCGCAACCGGGCGGCGGCGCGCTATCGCCAGCATGTCTCCGCCTGACTTCCGGCTTAATCGGCGCCACCCATTGAGCGGCTCCATAGCCACGGGCCCGCTTGATGAGATCGACACCGCCGCGCGGCACGATCGGCGCTGATTCCGGAGCGTTTTCAAGCGAAGCGGAAACCGGTTCGCGTGAAGAAAATGCGTCAAAACAAAGAGTTCTAGAGTAAGGCCGATTCAATCTAAATCGACTTTACGCTGAGTCGAACATGACCAAAAAGCCCGAGACGGATGAGGAGATGGCCGCGGTCCGCGTCGGCGGGACGGTCACCGCCCACAATGCAGCGATCTATCTGGCGCCCTACGATCCGGCCTGGCCCGCGCTCTATCGCGCGGCGGAGGCCAAGATCCGCGCCGCCCTCGGCGACGGCGCCATCGTGCTGGAGCATGTCGGATCGACTTCGATTCCTGGCTTCAGCGCCAAGCCGATCATCGACATTCTCCTGGCCGTGGCGGATTCCGCCGATGAGGCGGCCTATGTTCCGGCCCTCACCGGCCAGGGCTTTCGGCTGCACCTTCGCGAGCCGGACTGGGAGCAGCACCGAGTGATGAAGGGCGATGATCCGGTGATCAATCTGCACGTTTTCACCGCCGGCTCGGCGGAGATCCTCCGTATGCTGGGCTTCCGCGACCGCTGCCGCGCCCATCCCGACGAACGAAGGCTCTACGAAGAGACCAAGCGGGAGCTCGCCGCTCGCACCTGGCGACACGTCCAGCACTACGCCAACGCAAAGAGCGAAGTGATCGAGGCGATTATCGCCCGCGCGCTGCGGGAGCCGACCTGAAATCTAACGCCCCTGAAACACCGCCGCGCGGCGCTCGACAAAGGAGCGGATGCCCTCCTTGGCGTCCTCGGAGTCCATGACCGTGGCGCGGATCTCGGCGCCGACGGCGATCGCCGCCTTCTCGCCGGCTTCGATATAGGCCCGCGCCGCCTTCTTGGTCACCTGGATCCCTAGAGGCGCGTTCTGGGTGATCAGCTCGGCGAGTTCCATCGCTCGCTCCACCTGGCGGCCCAGCGGGACCACCTCCTGGACCAGGCCGATGCGCAGCGCCTCGGCCGCGTCGAACTCATCGCACAGCAGCAGGTGATACATGGCGTCACCCCAGCCCATCCGGGTCAGGAAGCGGAAATGGGCGCCGCCCAAGGGCGCGATGCCGCGCTTGGCCTCCATCTGGCAAAACCGGGCGTTGTCGGCCGCCACGGCGATGTCGCCGGCCAGCAGCATCTCGATGCCGATGGTGAAGGTGATGCCCTGGACCGCGGTGACCACGGGCTTGCGGCACTGTTTGCCGAGGCCGAACGGGTCGACATTGCCCGGCCTCTCCGACCGCGGCTCGGCGGTGGGACCGAAGAATTTCGGCATGTCCAGGCCGGCGGTGAAATGCTCGCCCTCTGCGCAGACCACCCCGGCCCAGTAGTCGTCGTTGCGATCCAGTTCAGTCAGGGCGTCGGACAGCCGGCCCATCATGTCCGGGGTGAACGAATTGCGCCGCGCCGGGTTGTCGATGGTAATCTTCAGCACGCGGCCGTGCGCCTCGTGACGCACCACGCCCGGAGCCTTTTCCTCGCTCATGGGTCAACTCTCCTGGAGGGTCCAGCGTCGCGGCGTGACACCGGACGCGAATTTCTGCATGATTGTGATCATCTAGATTCAGGATGATAGCTACAATCCTGATCGTCAAGCCGCTCGTCGAAGGACCGTCGCATGGGCCACTCCCGCGCCGAAAAGGCCGCCAGCCACGACCGCATTTTGAACCTCGCCGCGGGGCGTATCCGCGAGGCCGGCCTGGACGCCATCAATGTGACGGAGCTGATGGGCGCCTGCGGGCTGACCCATGGCGGCTTCTACCGGCACTTCGCCTCGCGCGAAGATCTGATCGCCCAGGCGCTCCAACGCGCCTTCGCCGATGGGGAGGCCCACTCGGCCGCGGCGACCGCCGAAGCTGGGCCTCGTTCGCTGCGACGCATCGTCACCAGCTACCTGTCCAAGGCGCACCGGGACGAGCCCGCCCGCGGCTGCGCTATCGCCGCCCTGGCTGGCGACATCGCCCGCGCCGATACCGACGCCCGCGCCCTGTTGACGAGCCGCGTCAAGGCCAGCGCCGCGGCGATGGCAGAGGCGCCGGGTGACCGGAACGACGCCGCCGGCGATGATCGCGCGCTGGCGATCCTGGCCGCCATGGCCGGCGCGCTGGCGCTCGCTCGCGCCGTCGACGAGCCGGAACTCTCCAGCCGCATCCTGCACGCGACGCGCGAAATGATCCTGGACAAAACCCCTGGCTAAGGCGTCGCGCGCGGCGTTCGATTCCGCTTCGGCGACCGCGAACCGGAACGGTGATCGCGGTTTCCCGCTTGTTAACGATTCGCGCGCTTTGGTCGCTCCCGGCGACGTTTGGAAGCCGTCGACTGAGTCGACTTTGCGGGCGTTCGGGAGGGATCCAATATGGCGCTTTTTGGTGGTCGCGGCGTCTCCGCGAAGGAAGCGGAGCGGATCGCGGAACTTGAGGCGACGGTAGCGTCAGTCAACCGTTCGCAGGCCGTCATCGAGTACGAACTGGACGGCACGGTTATCACCGCCAACGACAACTTCCTTCGGACAATGGGCTACGGCCTGTCGGAGGTACAGGGACGCAACCACAGCATGTTCGTCACCTCGGATGTCGCTAGAAGCGCGGAATACAAGGGACTCTGGCGCACCCTGAACAGCGGTCAGTTCGTAACCGGCAAGTTCCAGCGCATCGGCAAGGGTCGCGCGGACGTCTGGATCCGCGGCTCATACAACCCTCTGCTTGATGCGAACGGCAGGGCCTACAAGATCGTCAATGTCGCCATCGACGTCACCGACGCCGAGCAGGAAAAGCTTAAGATCGAGACGGACCGGCTGGCGGGCGAGGAGGAGCAGCAAACGGTGCTAGCCGCGCTGGCCGATGGCCTCAGCCGCATGGCCCAGGGCGATTTGACGGCGAACATCACGGTGCCGTTCAACGGACGCTTTCAGCAGATCAAGACGGATTTCAATCAGGCCATCGACAGTCTTCGCCAGGCGCTGATTTCCATCAGCTCGTCCTCCGGAGAACTAAAGAACGGCTCGGAAGAAATCGCCGGCGCTTCGGACGACCTGTCGCGGCGCACCGAGCAGCAGGCCGCCAGCCTGGAACAGACCGCCGCCGCCCTGGACGAAATCACCGCGACGGTGAAGCGCAGCGCCGAGGGTGCGAAGCAGGCCAATATCGCCGCCTCCGACGCCAAGGCCGACGCCACCAAGTCCGGCGCGGTCATGGGCGAGGCGGTCACCGCCATGAGCGAGATCGAGCAGAGCTCCGGCAAGGTCACCCAGATCATCGGGGTGATTGACGAGATCGCTTTCCAAACCAATCTTCTGGCCCTGAACGCCGGGGTCGAGGCGGCGCGGGCCGGCGATGCGGGCCGCGGCTTCGCGGTTGTCGCCCAGGAAGTGCGCGCCTTGGCGCAGCGCTCGGCCGAGGCGGCCAAGGAGATCAAGGCCCTGATCGCCAGCAGTTCCGAGCAGGTCCAGCGCGGCGTCCGCCTGGTCGGCGACACCGGCCAAGCCCTGGAGGGGATCGTGGTCAAGGTGACCCAGATCGACGCTTTGATCGCGGAAATCGCCAAGTCGTCCCAGGAGCAGGCCATCGGGCTCAGCGAGGTCAACACGGCGGTCAACCAGATGGATCAGGTGACCCAGCAGAACTCGGCCATGGTCGAGCAGGCCACGGCGGCCGCCGCCGGTCTCAAATCCGAGGCGATGGAGTTGGCGCGTCTGGTCGAACGGTTCCAAACCGGGGACGGCGTCCAGCGCGCACCGCGCCCTCAAATCGCAAAGCCTGGACGCCACGCGCCCGCCGCCAATCCGGTGGCGCGCAGCCAGGCCAAGATCGCCGCCGCCATGGGCGGGGCCAAGGCCGCCTCCCCGGATTGGGAGGAGTTCTGAGGCCGAAAGACCGGCGCGCGGCCTCGATCGCGGATCATCGAGATTGGAATCTAAAAGATGACAAATCTTGCGAACGGCTCGGAAGCTAGCGTCGAATTGATCTCCTTCGAGATCGCCGGCCAGGAATTCTGTATCGACATCCGCAGCGTTCGCGAGATCCGCGGATGGACGCCAACCATGGCGATTCCCCAGACGCCGGACTATATTCGAGGCGTGATCAATCTGCGCGGCGTCGTGATCCCGGTGCTGGATCTCAGAAACCGCCTGGGGCTGGGCACGACGGAGCCGTCCTCGCGGCACGTCATCGTGGTCATCCAATACGAGGACCAGGTCGCCGGCCTGCTGGTCGACGGCGTCCAGGAGACCTTCCGGGTGGACGCCGCCCAGTTGCAACCGCCGCCGGCGATGGACTCGATCGCCACCGACCGGTTCGTCGACGCCATTCTTCCCCTGGAAGGCCGGATGCTGAGCCGCCTGGTCGTGGCCTCGCTGCTGCCGCGCGAGGCGCAACAGGCCGCTTAACCGCGGGCGCTGGCGTCCATTCCCTCTTTTCATCGCAAGCGCCTGCCCCTAGCGTCCGCGCCAGCAAAGCTGGGAGACAAACGCCATGAGCAGCGGCCGCGAATTCAACATCATCGTCTATGGCGCCTCCGGCTATACCGGCCGCTTGGTCGCCGAATACCTGGTCCGCGCCTATGGCGCGGCGGGCGAGGTCAAATGGGCCATGGCCGGGCGAAGCGCCGCGAAACTGGCCGAGGTGCGCGACCTGGTCGGCGCCCCGGCCGCCCTGCCCCTGGTCATCGCCGACGCGCAAGACCTCCAGACGCTGGAGGCCATGGCGGGTCGGACCCAGGTGGTGGTCTCCACCGCTGGCCCGTATCAGCTCTACGGATCGGAATTGGTCGCCGCCTGCGCCAAGACCGGGACCGACTATGTCGACCTGACCGGCGAGTCCCACTGGATCGCCGCCATGATCGCCGCGCACGAGACCGAAGCCAAAGCCTCCGGCGCGAGGCTGGTCTTCTCGTGCGGCTTTGATTCCATCCCCTTCGACCTAGGCGTCTGGTTCGTGCAGCAGGCGGCCAAGGCGCGGCTGGGCGCCTATGCGCCGCGGGTGCGCGGACGGATCCGCAACCTCAGGGGCGGGCTCTCCGGCGGGACGCTGGCGAGCGGCCAGACGACGATGGCGGCGGCCGCGGCGGATCCTTCCATTGGCGCGGTTCTGGCCAATCCATTCGCCTTGACCCCCGGGTTCGCTGGCCCCGCGCAGCCGGATGGCGACACGCCGTACGAGGACAAGGTCACGGGAGCCTGGGTCGGCCCCTTCATGATGGCCGGCATCAATACCAAGGCGGTGCACAGGACCAATTTCCTGGCCGGCCATCCCTGGGGGACAGGCTTCCAGTACGACGAGATGCAGATGCTGGACGGCCCGCCCAAGGACGCGGCGCCCGGCCTGGGCGGGTTCGATTTCGGTTCGGCAGGGATGCCCAAGCCGGGCGAAGGCCCGACGCCGGAAGAGCGCGAGGCCGGCTTCTACGACATCCTGTTCATCGCCGAAGCCGCCGACGGCCGCACCGTCCGCGCCGCCGTCAAGGGCGACCGCGACCCGGGCTACGGATCCACGTCTAAGATCCTGGCCGAGGCGGGCTTGGCCCTGGCCTTCGACGTTCCTCGCTCGCAAACCCCAGGCGGCTGCTGGACTTCGGCCTCGGCGATGCCCGAAGCCTTGCTGAAGCGGCTGCCGACCAAGGCTGGATTGACCTTCGAGCTTGAAGGTTAGTCAGGCCGCCTCGGGCCAGGCCACCGGCTCGACCCGGCGAATAATCACACCCCAACCCAGTGCGCCGGCCAGGCAAACCGCCGCCGCGATCAGGAAGGCCAGCGAGAAGCTTCCCGTGCGGTCGACCACATAGCCGGTGACGATCGGCCCGACGATGCCGGGAATATTGCCGATGCAGTTCTGAAAGCCGATCCACTTGCCGCCCGCGCGGGGGCCGGCGAGGGTCTGGCCGATGGCGTACATGCTGGTCGTGCTGAAGCCGAAGAACACGCCGGCGACGAGCAGCGTGACGATCGACGTCAGGGGCCCGCCGATCGCGCTGCCCAGCATGCAAGCGGCCACGCCGACATGGGCGGCGATTATGAAGGTCTTGCGCACCCGCGTGTCGCTGGCGCCGGAAGCCATCCACCGATCTGACACCCAGCCGGTGACCTGAGCGCTGATCGCGTAGATCACATAGACCGCGCCGCCTAGTTCGGCCATGTGACCCAGGCTGAAGCCCCGAGATTTGACCAGATAGAGGGGCAGCCAGGAAATGACAAAATAGAAGGCGTAGTTGGCGCAGAAATGACCAAGGGCGGCGCCCCAGGCCTCCCGCAGCTTCAGGATCGTCAGGAATGACGGCGGCGGCGGACCTTTGTGGGCGTCGGCGGTGATCGAGGCCTGCCGGGTCGCGCCGCGCCACGGGACCAGCCACAACAGCGAGACGAGGCCGAACAGGATGAACACCGGCCGCCAGCCCATGCGCGCCATCAAAAGGCCGCCCATCAGCGTGCCGAAGGCTGGGCCGAGCGCCAGGCCGACGCCGATAAGGCCATTGGCCGCGCCCAGGCGGTGGGCCGGTAGATGCTGGGCCAACAGCTTTGAGCTGCAAGGAAAGCCCGCGCTCTCGCCCACGCCCAGCACCAGGCGCAGCGCGAAAAGGGCCGCGAAACCCGTGGCCAGGCCGCTCGCCGCGGTGGCCAGCGACCATAAGGCGACGCCAAGGGCCAAGGTGCGGTAGGCGTTGATCTTTTCCGCCAGCCAGCCGGAGAGCAGCTGACCCGGCGTATAGGTCCAGAAGAAGGCGCTGAGCAGCACGCCGACCTGGGTGTTGCTCAGCCTAAGTTCGTCCTTGATCAGCGGCGCGGCGGTGGCGAGATTTCCCCGGTCGACATAGTTGATGAAGATCGCCAGAGCGAGCAGGCCGACCACCCCGGCGCCGAGCCCAGCGCGAGCTGGCCGCGCGCCACCGTTCAGAACCGCCGCCTGCGCCATGGTCTGTCCCCTGAAAGGGAGTGCACACCGGTTGAAGGGGGGTTGTCAAACGCGGGAGCCGTTCGTGCGTGCTTCGATACGCGGCCGGTGGCCGCTACTCAGCATGACGAGGTTGAGTGGATTTCAAAACAAGGTCGTCATGCTGAGTAGGCCGCCTTTGCGGCCGTGTCGAAGCACGCAACGTCCCCTACGGCACGGCCGGCAAGGTCTGCAACCAGTTGATCACCAGCGATTCCAGGGCGATCCGGTGGTCGGACCAGCTGTGGTCGGTGGGCACGTGAACCGATTGGAGCTCGGTCCCGCCGGCGGCCTTGACGGCGCTGATCAGGGCGACTGAGTTCGCCGCAACAAAGTCGTTGCCGTAGAGCACCAGCAGCCGCTTGTTGACCAGCTTGGGGGCCAGCGTGGCGAAGGACCATTCCGGACCGTGCGCGATCAGTTCATCCGCCATGCTTTCACCGGTCGCGCCGGCCAGCGCCTCGCGATTGTCGTTCATGTTCGCGATCAGGGTCGCGGGATTTCCACGCGACCGCACGCCCGCGCCGCCCATGTCGCCGGCCGAGATGATCACCGCGCCCAGGACGCCGCTGTCGTGGCCGAGTGTCTCGGCCGTCACCCAGCCGCCCATGCTGTGGCCGCCCAATGCGATGCGGCTGGTGTCGATATCCAGACGCTTGGCGTTGGCGGGATCGCGGATGAAGGCCAGCACGGCGTCGGCGTCCTCCAGATTCTGCGCGAACTTGAATGTCCCTGGGCTGCCCCAGGAGCCGCGATAGTTGATGGTCACCGCGTTCCAGCCGGCGCGGCGCACGGCCTGGGCCAGGTCGAGATTCTTCTCATTGCCCGGCAGGCCGTGAAACAACACGAAGGTCGGGTGCGGCTCAGGTCCCGAGGCGACGTAGACCACGCCGTTGATGTTCACTCCGCCGCTGGGAACATGGATCACTTCCATCCGCGCTGGATGATTGGCGTCGGGCGCCGGATCCTCGATCACCGCCCGGGGCACGGTCTGGGCGGCGACGGGCGCGCAGATGAACAGGCTGAGGGCGAAGATCAGGGCGGATGGTCGCACGGCGGACTCCTTGATCGGCGGACACGCGACCATGACGCAGGATCGTGGGCCGCGTCGAGGGGCGTGGAACGATTTCGCTTCACCACTGCCGGATCGTCGCGACTGGCCTGATATTTCCGTCTCGCGCGGCGTTTCCGCTTCCCGAAAGCATTCGGTTCGGGTGACATAGGCGCGTTGAAGCGGGGGCTGATGACGACCAGCGGGCGAGCAGCGGCGGCGGGCGATATCGTGGCGCGGGCGCACGCCAGGTTGTTGGCGGACACCAGCCTGCAGTTTCATTTCACGCCGTTCGTCGTGCCGCGGCCGCCCTCCTGGCTGCCGGCGCTGGTCAAGTTGCTGCGGGCGCTGGGTCCGGCGCTTGGGGTTTTGTTCTGGGTCTTCGTAGCGGGCCTCGTGCTGGCCGTGGGGATCTACGCCGTGCGCGCCGTGCTGCGTCACCGCCACAAACCTTACCGCCTGGGCGGCCCATCCCTTGGCGCCGAGCCGCCCAGTCTGCGGCCCGGCGAGCGCCGGGTGCAGGCCCTGCTCGAGGAGGCGGACCGGCTGGCCGCCGAGCAGCGGTTCGAGGAAGCCGCGCACGTCTTGCTGTTCCGCACCATCGCCGACCTGGAGAGCCGGCGTCCACGCGCGGTCCGCCCTGCCCTGACTAGCCGCGACATCGCCGCGCTGGGCGAGATCCCGCCGCCGGCGCGCGGCGCCTTCGCCGCCATAGCCGAGCTGGTGGAGCGCAGCTTCTTCGGCGGGCGGCCAGTGGGCGCGGCGGAATTCGCGACCTGTCGCGGCGCCTATCTGAGGTTCGCCGATCCCCAGAGCTGGGCGCAGAACCCCGCATTGGGCGCTCGGCATTGACCGCCTCGACCGCCAGCCGCCCGGCCGGGCCCTTTTCCAGCCTGGCGGTGCTCTGGATGGTCGTGGTCGGCGGGCTGTCGGCCCTGCTCTTTCTGGTGCTGACCGCCTATGCGCCGCAATTGCGCGACGAGTCGAACGGCGCCGAACACGCCCTGTCCAAGTCCGCCGTCGGCTACGCGGGTCTGATCGGCTTGATGCGCGACGAAGGTGTTCCGACGCTGATCAGCCGCAATCCGCATCCCGGGCGCGAAGAGCGGTCCCGCCTGCTGGTGCTGACGCCAAGCCTGCGGACCGACCCGAAAGCCATGGCCGCGCTGGCCGGTTCCGACGCTGAATTAATCGTGCTGCCGAAATGGTCCACCGCCCCGGACCAGGCCCACCCCGGATGGGTCATGGGCCTGGACGTGGAGCCCAGCGAACTCATTGACAGCCAGTTGCTGCACGCGTTCGACGGCGGCGATCACATCGAGCGCCGCGGCGGGACGACCCGGCCGGATCTGCGCACCACGGCCGCCTATTTCCAGCCCGGCGCGCGCATTCCCGCCGGCGCGATCGATAAGCTGCAAACCATCGTCGGCCCCGACCAAGGCTGGTTGGGCGTCGTGGAGTCCGAGCCCGGGCACGCCGTCTTGATCAAGAAGGCGGACCAGCAGTTGTTCATCCTGAGCGACCCTGATCTGCTGAACAATCAAGGGCTGGCCCAGCTGGCAAACGCCCGCGGGGCCAACCTGCTGATCAATGTGCTGCGCGGCGGCAATCAGCCCGTTTTCTTCGACCTGACCCTGGCCGGCTTCACCCGCGCGCGCAGCCTTTTGGCCCTGGCCTTCGAGCCGCCGTTTCTCGCCGCCACCTTGTGCGCCATCGCCGCGGCGGGCCTGATGGGTCTGCACGCCGTCGCGCGGTTCGGCGCGCCGTTGCGACCGACGCCTAGTTTCGCGCTGGGCAAACGGGCCTTGGCGGACAATTCCGCGGCCCTGGTTCGGCTGGTCCGCCGCGAGCACCGGATGGGCGCGGGATACGCGGCCCTGACGCGTGCGCTAACCGCTAAAGCCGTGGGCGCGCCGCGCGACCTGGACGATGACCAGATGGACGCGCTGCTGGACCGGCTGGGGCGGGCCAAACACATCGACGCGGCCTTTACCGATCTTGAGCGCGAGGCCCGCGAAGCGCGCGATGTCGTCGGCCTGATGGCGGCGGCCCGCAAACTGCACCAGTGGAGGTTGGAGATGACGCATGAACGTCGATGAGGTGCGCCAGATCGCCGGCCGTATCCGCGCGGAGATGGCCAAGGTGGTGGTCGGCCAGGTCGAGACGGTCGATCTTTTGCTCACCGCCCTGTTCGCCGGCGGCCACGTATTGCTGGAGGGCCCGCCCGGCGTCGCCAAGACCTTCATCGCCCAGTGTTTCGCCAGGACCTTGGACCTGGAGTTCGGGCGCATCCAGTTCACACCGGACCTGATGCCCGGCGATATCCTGGGGGTGAATCTGTACAACTTCCAGACTGGCGCCTTTTCCCTGCGCAAGGGGCCGATCTTCTGCGAACTGCTGCTGGCCGACGAGATCAACCGCGCGCCGCCCAAGACCCAGGCCGCGCTCTTGGAAGCCATGCAGGAACGGCGGGTGACCCTGGACGGCGCGCCGCATGCGCTCAGCGATCGGTTCATGACCGTGGCGACCCAGAACCCGATCGAGCAGCAGGGCGTCTATCCCCTGCCCGAGGCCCAGCTGGACCGCTTCCTCTTCAAGCACGTGCTGAAATATCCCAGCGCCGAGGAGGAGCGGGTCATCGTCGCCACCCACGGCATGCGCACCGGCCATCCCGATCCGGCCGAGCTGGGCCTTGTGCCCGTGATCGACGGCGCGGGGTTGGCCGAAGCCGCGAAGGCGGTCAGCGCCATCCGGCTGAACGACGCGGTGATCGACTATGTGGTGGCGCTGGTGCGCGCGACGCGGGAGACGGCGGATCTGGAGGGCGGCGCATCGCCCCGCGCCGCCGCCATGCTGGCCACCGCCGCCCGCGCCCGCGCGGCGCTGGAAGGTCGCGACTATGTGATCCCCGACGACGTCAAAGCGCTGGCCCCGCCGGTGCTGCGCCACAGGGTGATTCTGTCCTCCGCCGCCGAGATCGAAGGGCGCCACGCCGAGGGCGTCGTCGCCGGCCTGATCGAACAGGTGGAGGCGCCGCGGTGAACCTCGCTGGCGAGCGCCAGATCACTATCTATCCTACGCGCCGCGCGATCTTTTTGATGGCGGCGGGAGCGCCAATAGCCCTGGCCCTGGGCGCGGCGACGCCGGGTCTGTGGCTGGTCGGCGTCGCGTGGATCGTCCTCTCCGCCGGCCTGATCCTGATCGACGTGTTGGCCGGCGCCAAGGCGCGGGACCTGACCTTGGCGCTGACCGCGCCGGCCCAGCTTTCGATCAACGCAGTTGGCGCGGCCGCGATCGCTGGCGCCTTCGACAAGGCCGCGCCGACGAGGCTCGAATTCGCGCTGGAGACCGGCGCCAAGCTGGGCTGCGCGCCGCCGCGACGTGGGGCCGCGCTGAGCGGCGGCCGGGCCGAGGCGGCTTTCGCTCTAACCCCGATCCGGCGGGGCGAGGCCGAGCTGGAGCGGGTCTGGGCGCGATGGAGCGGGCCGCTGGGTCTGATCTGGAAACAGGTCGCCGAGGCGCCTGACCGCAAGGTGGCGATCACCGTCGATGTCGAGGGCGTCAAGCAGGAGTCGGTGCGGCTGTTCTCGCGCGAAGCCCTGCATGGGCTGAAGACCCAGCTGGACGCCGGCGAGGGCGCCGAGTTCCACGCGCTGCGGGACTTCCAGCCGGGCATGGACACCCGCACGATCGATTGGAAACAGTCCGCGCGCCACGGCCGGCTGCTAGCCAAGGAATACCGCGCCGAGCGCAACAACCCGATCATCCTGGCGATCGACGCCGGCCGCTCGATGTGCGAGCCGATCGACGGGCTGGCGCGGATCGACTGGGCGCTGAACGCCTCGTTGCTGTTGGCCTATGTCAGCCTGAAACTGGGCGACCGGGTCGGATTCTACAGTTTCGACGCGCGGCCTCGGGCGATGAGCGGCCCGGTCAGCGGCGTGCGCGCCTTTGCCGCCCTGCAGCGCGCCGCCGGCGAGGTCGATTATTCCAGCGGCGAGACCAATTACACCCTGGGCCTTTCCAGCCTGGCCGACCGGCTGGACCGGCGCTCTCTGGTGGTGGTGTTCACCGAATTCACCGACCCCACCTCGGCGGAACTGATGATCGACAACGTCGGCCGCCTGCTCAGCCGGCATCTGGTGGCGTTCGTGGTGATGCACGACGAGGAGCTGGAAAGCCTGGTGCGCGCCGAACCCCGCTCGCCCGACGACGTGTCCCGCGCGGTGATCGGCCAGTCGCTGCTGCGCGAGCGCGACCTAGTGGTGGCGCGACTGCGCCGGCTCGGCGTGGAGATCATCGACGCGCCGGCCCGGGCGATCGGGACCGGGCTGCTGGACCGGTATCTGGAGATCAAGCGGCGGAACAGGTTGTGAGGATGGGCGGATCAACGGCGCCAATCTTCTGGAAGCGTCAGGAACCAGGCTGCTCCCCCGTAGGGGGAGCTGGCGCGAAGCGACTGAGAGGGCCTTGCAGTCGCACAGACCTCTCCGGCAAATCCCCCTCCACCACGTTGCGCGCTGTCCCCCTCCCCCAGCGGGGGAGGAGTTTTTCGGCCGAGACGCGGCCGACTTTCTTTGGCGCGCGCAAAGCGCGAGCACTGCTCTAGATGTCCGCGCCCATCCTCAAGAGCCAGCGCTTCCGTCAGGAACGCGAAGCCGACTGGAGCCAGTTGGACCGGCTGCTGCGGCGGATCGACAAGGAGGGGCCGGCGGCGCTGGACGACCGCCAGCTGCTGTCGATCCCGGTGCTCTATCGATCGGCGCTGTCGGCGCTGTCGGTGGCGCGGGCGACGTCGCTGGATCACCAGCTGGTCGAGTATCTGGAGAGCCTTTGCGCGCGAACCTATTTCTTCGTCTATGGAAACCGCTCGCACCCGTTGGAACGGATTCGCCGGTTTTTCCTCACCGATTGGCCGAACGCGGCGCAGGCGCTGTGGCGGGAAACCGTGGGGGCGGGGCTGCTGATGCTGCTCGGCACGGTCGTGTCGTACGCCCTGGTGCTGCGTGACGCGGATTGGTTCTACGCTTTCGTTCCGGCGGCCATAACCGGTGGGCGGGACCCCACCGCCACGACGGCGTTTTTGCGCTCGACGCTTTACGGCGGCCAGCACGAGCCGCTGTCGTTCTTCGCGGCCTTTCTGTTCACCCACAACGCCCAGATCGCCGTCTTCGCCTTCGCGCTCGGCTTTGTCTTCTGCCTGCCGAGCGGGTTTTTGATGATCTACAATGGCTGTTCGCTGGGCGCGCTTCTCGCCGTGTTCGCCGCGAAGGGGTTGGGGTTCCAGCTGGGCGGCTGGCTGTTCATCCATGGCACGACCGAGCTTTTCGCCGTGACGCTGGCCGGCGCGGCCGGTTTCAGGGTCGGCTGGGCCCTGGCCTTTCCCGGCGAGCGGGCGCGTACAGAGGCGGTCAGCGCGGCGGGGCGCCAGGGCGCGATCTTGATGTTTGGCGTGGTGATCATGCTGTTCGCTGCCGGCCTGCTCGAAGGCCTGGGTCGCCAGCTGATCGTCAACGACTGGGTGCGTTATGCGATCGGCGCGGCGATGATCACCGCCTGGAGCGCCTATTTCTACTGGCCAAGATCGAGCGCATCCGATGCCGCCCGTTGACGCGCGCGCCGCGGCGCTGACCCCTGAAAAGCCTGGCCGGGTACGCAGCCTGGTCACCCCGGAAGGCGTCGATTTGCATCTGGTCCTGGCCGACGCCGGCGAGCGCGCCACGGCTTTTCTGCTCGACGCGGCGATCATCATCGGCGGTCTCGGCGTGGCCTCGATCGTAATCCTGCTGCTGGCCGTGGCTATCCAGGGGCCGGCGATGGAGATCCTGGGCATCCTTTGGCTGTTCGTCTTCTTCGGCCTGCGCAACGTCTATTTCATCGCCTTCGAGCTCACGCCGGGCGCGGCCACGCCGGGCAAGCGGGCGCTGGGACTGCGGGTGGCCTCGCGCGACGGCGGACCCCTGACCGCCGACGCCATCTTCGCCCGCAACGCCATCCGCGAAATCGAGGTCTATCTGCCCCTGACCTTCCTGATCACCCAGCGCACCGGCGTTGATGCCTGGATCGTGCTGGCGGGCCTGACCTGGAGCGGGATCTTCGCGCTGTTTCCCCTGTTCAACCGCGACCGGCTGCGCGCCGGAGACCTGGTCGCGGGCACCTGGGTGGTGCGCGCGCCCAAGCGACGGCTGCTGCCAGACCTTGCGGGCGACGGCGCCATCGAGCGGACCGGGTTCGCCTTCACCTCGGCCCAGATCAACGCCTATGGCGTCAAGGAACTGCACGTGCTGGAGGACGTGATCCGCAAGGGCCAGCGCCAGGTCGAGGCGGAGGTCGCCGCGCGTATCCGCCGCAAGATCGACTGGATCGGCGCGGAGCCGGACCGCGAATTCCTCAGCGCCTACTACGCCGCCCTGCGCGGCCGCCTGGAGACCCGGCTGCTGTTCGGGCATCGGCGGAAGGACAAGTTTGACGTTTAGTAGGCACGTGCTCAAGGTATGGTTGATTGAAGAAACGCTGACCAACATGTTGGCGTCCGCTGGCTTTGCGTCGATTTACTTTGAACTCCGCTCGATCAGTGAAGGCGCGATGCCATCGGCAATGGCTGAACTGTTCGACTAACCCCGGCAACATGCGCTTGCAGTCGCGTCGCCATCGCGCGAGGACAAGGTCAATAGACCTTTCGCTGGGGAGACATGTTTGCGTAATCTGAGTCCTGGCCTGCTGCTGGCCGCACTGATTGCAGGCGCCTCACCCGCCACCGCCGCCGACGACATGCCCCGCTGGAAGGCGGAAGCCTCGCACGTCTCGATCGTTCGCGATGACTGGGGCATCGCCCATGTGCATGGCCGCACCGACGCCGAGGCGGTGTTCGGCATGGTCTACGCCCAGGCCGAGGACGACTTCAACCGCGTGGAGACCAACTACATCAACGCCATGGGCCGGCTGGCCGAGACCGAGGGCGAGCGCGCGATCTATCAGGATCTGCGAATGAAACTGTTTATCGATCCGACGGAGCTGAAGACCCAGTACGACGCCGGCCCCGCTTGGCTGAAGTCGCTGATGGACGCGTGGGCGGACGGGCTGAACTATTACCTGGCCACGCACCCCGACGTGAAACCCCGGGTGATCCGGCATTTCGAGCCCTGGATGGCCTTGAGCTTCTCCGAAGGCAGCATCGGCGGCGATATCGAAAAGGTGTCGCTATCGCAGCTGGAGACCTTCTACAAGCGCGACATCCAGGCCGACGGCGCCTCCACTCCTCCCGCAAGCAACGGGAAAGGGCCGCTGGCCGAGTCCGAACCCTTATTCAAGGAGCCCACCGGGTCCAACGGCATCGCGATCGCACCGTCCAACACCATCGATCATCACGCCCTGCTGCTGATCAACCCGCACACCTCGTTCTATTTCCGCTCCGAACTGCAGATGAGCAGCGACCAGGGGCTGAACGTCTATGGCGCGTCGACCTGGGGCCAGTTCTTCATCTATCAGGGCTTCAACCCCCATGCCGGCTGGATGCACACCTCCACCGGCGCCGACGTGGTCGACGAGTTCGCCGAGACGATCGTCAACAAGGGCGGCCGGCTGTACTATCGTTACGGGGATAAGCTGCGTCCGGTGACGACCTACGACATCACCGTGCCGTATCGCACAGCGGCAGGCGGCCAAGCGGCGCGGACCTTCACGGTCTATCGCACCCACCGCGGCCCCATCGTGCGCGAAGCGGGCGGAAAGTGGATCGCCATCGCTTTGATGAACACCCCGGTCGCCGCGCTGGAGCAATCGTTCCTGCGCACCAAGGCCGTTGACTACGCCTCATTCATGAAAATCGCCGAGCTGCGCGCCAACTCGTCCAACAACACTATCTTCGCCGACGACAAGGGCGAGATCGCCTATCTGCACCCGCAGTTCATTCCCCGCCGCGACGACCGGTTCGACTATACAAAGCCCGTCGACGGCGCCGATCCGGCCACCGACTGGCAAGGTCTACATGCCCTGAACGAAGCCCCGCACCTGCTCAATCCGCCCAACGGCTGGATCTTCAACACCAATGACTGGCCCTATTCGGCCGCCGGGCCGTACAGCCCAAAGCGAGCCGACTATCCACGATACATGGACACCGCCGGCGAGAATCCCCGAGGCGTCCACGCCACCCGCCTTCTGGAAAACCGCAAGGACTTCACCCTGCAAGGTCTCATTGCGGCCGCCTATGATCCCTATCTGCCGGCTTTCGCCAAGCTGATCCCCAGCCTGCTGGAAGCCTATGACCAACTGCCGGCCGGCGACCCGCGCAAGGACGGCCTGGCTGACGAAATCGCGCCGCTGAGAAGCTGGGACGACCGCTGGGCGGCGGATTCCGTTCCGACGTCGCTGGCAGTGTTCTGGGGCGAGAACTTGTGGGCCGAAGCCAGTTTGTTGCCGGACGACGAGGGCGTCTCGATGGTCGACGTAATGACCTCCAAGACCACGGCTGACCAGAAGCTGGCCGCGCTGCGCATCGCCACCGACCGGCTGGTGCTGGATTTCGGGAGTTGGAAGACGCCCTGGGGCGAGATCAACCGCTTCCAGCGCCTGAACGACGACATCGACGCCACCTTCCACGACGACGAGGCCAGCATCCCGGTGCCCTTCACCTCGTCCCAGTGGGGCTCGCTGGCCTCGTTCGGCGCGCACCGCTATCCGGGGACCAAGCGGTACTATGGGACCAAGGGCAACAGCTTCGTCGCGGCGGTCGAGTTCGGACCCAGGGTCCGCGCCTTCGCCGTCACCGCCGGCGGCGAGAGTGGCGACCCGAAGTCGCCGCACTTCGACGATGAAGCCCAGCGCTACGCCCAGGGAAACCTGCGCGAGGTCTATTTCTATCCGGACCAGCTCACTGGCCACACCGAACGGCGCTATCATCCAGGCGATTGATCGCGGGAGCGGCAAACGGCGAGGGGAATGACTGTGACCGAATTCTCAGGCCTGGGCCTGCATCTGGGAAATCTGTCGCGGCTGTCCAAGGCCCGCACCCGTTCCATCAGTCCAGAGAACTTTTCCGGCGCCAAGGGCGCGGGCGGCATGTCCACGGACGGGCCGGCGGCCAACGCCGCGCGGGGCCTGGGACAGGGCTGGAAGGTGTCCCCGTATATTATCATGGAGCCGGGAGAGACGCGGACCTTGGCCGATATCGACGGGGCGGGCGCGATCCAGCAGATCTGGATGACGCTGGCCGGCGGCAAATGGCGCCACACCATTCTGCGCGCCTATTGGGATGACCAGGGCCAGCCCTCGATCGAGTGTCCGGCGGGGGACTTCTTCGCCTGCGGCTGGGAGAAGTTCGCCCAGGTCTCCTCGCTCGCGGTCTGCGTCAATCCCGGCCGGGCGTTCAACTGCTACTGGGAAATGCCGTTTCGCAAGCGCGCTCATTTCACGCTGACCAATCTCAGCGCCGAAAAACTCTATGTCTACTACCAGATCAACTACACCCTGACCGAGGTTCCAGCCGACGCGGCCTATTTCCACGCCCAGTTCCGCCGCACCAATCCCCTGCCCTACAAGGAGGTTTACACCATTCTGGACGGTGTTAAGGGTCGGGGGCACTATGCCGGGACCTACATGGCCTGGGGCGTCAACAATTCCGGCTGGTGGGGCGAAGGCGAGATCAAATTCTATATGGACGGGGACGGAGCGTTTCCGACCCTCTGCGGGACGGGTACGGAAGACTATTTCTGCGGCGCGTATAATTTCGACATGGGGACCATGGAGCGGGATCCGAAAGTCCCGCCCAACTATGTCGAGTTCACCACCCCCTATGCGGGTCTGCCCCAGGTGATCCGGCCGGATGGGCTGTACAGATCACAGCAGCGATTCGGCCTCTACCGCTGGCACATCATGGACCCAGTCCGCTTCGAGGCGGACCTGCGCGTGACCATGCAGGCGCTGGGCTGGCGCACCGACAGGGACCGCCGCTATCTGCCGCTGCAGGACGACATCGCCTCGGTGGCGTTCTGGTATCAGACCTTGCCAACGGCGCCCTTCCCCGCCCTGCCCGACAAGGACTATTTGGAAGTGATCTGAGCGATCGGGGTCTAAAATCCAAACATGTGATCCAGGCTGAACCGGCCTTCCTCGCCCAGCAAACCGTGATAGCCGAACAGGCGGCAGGTGGTGTCGCGCACGACGACATAGCCGCCCTCGGCCCGCGCGCGGGTCCCAGCATCAAAGGTTTCGGAATATCGCCAAAGCAGCGAGCCGCCGCAGGGGATTTCGACCCGCTCCCGCGCGATCTCGGCGCCGTCGCTGTCATTGAGGATCAGGTCGGTCGAGGAGGTCGTCCGCCAGGGCGTCGAAGCCGGGTAGATCAGGTGGCAGAGGGTGTCCAGCGGCGCCTCGCCCAGGCGCAGGAACAGCCGGGTCGACAATCCCGGCGCACGGCCGGAATAGCTCTGCGGCTCGTCGCGATAGGTCAGCACGGTGTTGAAGATATGCGCCCCGAAGCTCGACTCCGCCGCATGGCCGCTCGCGCGATCCTCGTAGCGGAACAGGGCGTGCAGCCAGCCGTCGACCTCCTCCGGACAGTCCCAGTCATAGGTCAGCTCGACATGGCCGAACCTCGGCCGGGTTCCGTTAAGCAGCGTATCGAGGTCCAGCGCGACGGATTCTCGGCGTGCTATGGGCCCCAGAGACGTGCGCGCGACCTCGGCGCCCGTCTGGTCATAGACCGTGGCGGCGATCGGCAGGATGTCCTGGGTCGTGGCCATGGGCGTCGGCAAAAGGCTGCTGCGCCAACGCTCGGGCGGCAGCAGCGGCGCGGGCAAGATGTAGCCCTTGCCCAGCATCGGCCGCAGCTGACGGATTTCCGGGTTCGGCTTCAGATCGGTGCGTTCGACATTGACGTGCGCGAACCGGCGCCGCCCGCCGCGGATCACCTCGTAGCGCGAGCGGACCATGTAGCGCCCCGCGGTGACCTCGATCTGCTGCGGCCAGCGCGCGTCGGGCAGCAGGGTGGCGACATCCAGGGGAACGCTGGCGAACGGAGCCACGGGTTCGGCATAAGCGATCTGACGATTGTCGCCGATCAGGCCGAGGGCGATCTCCCCCGCCGGGATTTCGATCGGCAGGCTGTTCTGCACCCAAAGGATCACCCGTTCGTCCTCGCGGGGCGCGGGCAGGCCGGCATAGAGATCGGCCGGCCAGGCGTTGGCGTCGTGGGTGCAGCTGAGGCTCGGGCCGTTCTCGTCGATGATGTCGAGGGCGTATTTGACCATGTCGTGGCCCGCCGCGCCGGCCACGTGCATGAACAGCTGCCCCTCGAAGGCCGGCAGGTTGAACCGCGCGCGCACCTGGCGGCTGTCGACCACGATGGCCGCCGCGTTCGGGGCCAGGCGCTCGCTCCAGCGCGCCAATACCGCGCCGGCCCCGTCAAACAGCACGAACCAGATCGAGGTCTCCGCCGCGCCGTAGCCTGACCAATAGTTGGCGGTCGTCAGCCGGGTGTGATGGCCGTCCAGGTCTCGGAAAAAAGCGAAATTGGTGACAAAGTTCAGCGGGTCCAGATAGGTCCGCCGATTGGTTAGCAGAGCCGGTTCGAGGCGCATGGCGTCCAGCGTCACCACCTGGGCGCAGCGCGGCGCCAGGTGGGCGATCTGCTGGCTCAGGCGATCGGCGTCGAAGGCCGCGACGAGAATAGTGTCGGCGGCGCTGTCGCCGATCTGGCTGACCGGCAGCGCCTCTCGCCCTAGCCGATGGCGTCCGATCTCGTCCACGGCCTGGACATAGACGCCCTCGATCGCCGCCGCCCCCAGATCGTGGCAAGCCGCGAAACCTTCGAGGAAACCCAACGGATCATAGACCGCCACGCCACCAGCCTTGGCCAGGCGCCTGACCAGGCTCGCGGCTCCGCCGGCCGCTTCGGGGTGAGTCACCGCCTTGAAGAAGCTGTTGCCGCCGTTCAACGACGAAAAGGTCTCAATCCCGAGGGCCATGAACGGTCCGTAAGCGAAGGCGTCAGCGGTGAAGCAACTATAGGACGACTCGGACTTTGACCCCAAGCCCGTGGCGAAAAGGTGGAACCTAAACGGTCCGTGCGGCGAAAGGGTTTCCGGCGTGAAATCTTTGCGCCACCCTGTCGGCGGCGGGCCTTCCGGCGCGTCCTTGGTTTGAACACGGAGCCTGCCGCCATGCTCTACGCCATCCTCTGCTATGACCGCGAAGACGTCACTGGCGCCTGGAGCCAGGAGCAGGAGGCCGTGGTGATGGCCCGTTTGCACGCGGTCGAAGACAAGCTGGCCAACGCCGGCCGGCTGGGCCCCGTCGCGCGCCTGCTGCCTACCACCGCGGCGACCACCGTGCGCAAGGGCGGCGATCAGCTGGTGATCGACGGCCCGTTCGCCGAGACCAAGGAACAGCTGCTCGGCTTCTTCATCATCGACTGCGCCTCGCTGGACCAGGCGATCGAGACAGCCAAGGAACTCGGCCGCGCCAACGGCGGCGAAGGCGCCTACGAACTGAGGCCGCTGCTTGCCTACCAACCGGGAACCGTGCGGGACCTCATTGTCGCGGACAGCTTTTCGGAATGACCGACCTGGCCTGGATCGATGCCGCGCTGACCTCGTCGCGTCCCCAGGCCGTCGGCGCCCTGCTGCGCTGGTTTCGCGATCTGGACACGGCCGAGGAGGCGTTCCAGGACGCCTGTCTGCGCGCGCTGCGCAACTGGCCGCTAAAGGGTCCCCCGCGCGATCCGGCCGCCTGGCTGATCATGGTCGGCCGCAACGCCGCGATCGATCAGAAACGCAAGGGCGCACGCCAGGAGCCACTGCCGGACGAACAGCTGATCTCGAACCTGGAGGACGCCGAGGCCGACGCGGCCGAACGACTAGACGGAGCGGGCTATCGCGACGACGTGCTGCGGCTGCTGTTCATCTGCTGCCACCCGGACCTGCCGGCGACCCAGCAGATCCCGTTGGCCCTGCGCGTTGTCTCCGGCTTATCCGTAAGCCAGATCGCCCGCGCCTTCCTGGTCGGCGAGGCGGCCATGGAGCAGCGGATCACCCGCGCCAAGGCCCGCATCGCCAGCGCGGGCGTCGCCTTCGAAACGCCTGGCCCGATCGAGCGAGCGGAACGGCTGGGGACGGTCGCGGCGATGATCTATCTGGTGTTCAACGAGGGCTACTCGGCGGCGGGCGCGCGGCGGGCCGCCAGAGCGCCGTTGTGCGACGAGGCGATTCGGCTGGCCAGGCTGCTTCTGCGGCTGTTCCAGACCGAGCCGGAGATCATGGGCCTGGCCGCCCTGATGCTGTTGCAGCACGCCCGCACCCCCGCGCGGTTCGATGCGCTGGGCGCCGTCGTGCTGCTGGAGGACCAGGATCGGCGGCTGTGGAACGGCCGGATGATTACCGAGGGCCTGGCCCTGATCGACAAGGCCATGCGCCATCTCCAGCCGGGCGCCTATCAGGTGCAGGCCGCCATCGCCGCCCTGCACGTTCGCGCCGCGCGGGCCGAAGACACTGACTGGACCCAGATCGACCGGCTGTACGCGACGCTGGAGCGGTTTCAGCCCTCGCCGGTGGTCACGCTCAACCGCGCGGTCGCCGTGTCCAAGGTGCGCGGACCGGCTGAGGCGCTGGCCATGATCGAACCGCTGGGCGAGCGTCTGGCCGGCTATTTCCACTTTTTCGGACTGAAGGGCGCCCTGCTGGACCAGCTGGGTCGCCCCGAAGAGGCGCGGGTCTGCTACGACCGCGCCATCGCATTGGCCGCCACCCCCGCCGAGGCCGCACACATCCGCCAGCACTTGGACCGGCTGAGCGGCGCCTAGAGGGCGAGCCGCAGGGCTGCGTCCAGGCGTTCCAGACCCGACCTGGTCATCGCCAGATCGCCGCCCAGGCCGATCCGGATATGGTTCGGCCGGCCAAAGAAACGGCCGGGGACGATGCTGGTCTCGAAGCGGCTTCCCAGCAGATCGAACAGGCTGTCCGCATCGCCCGATTTCAGCCGGGGGAAGACGGTCGTGCCGTGATCGAACACCACCTGGTCGAGGGCCTGATGGTTCCCCAAGATCTCGCGATAGGCCGCCTTGTTTTGGTCGATCATGGCCTTGGCCCGCATCCGCAGGGCCTCCAGCCGGCGCAGGGCCACCACGCCCATGCACTCGGCCGGATGCGGAGGCAGGACGCCGAACAGATCGTTCAGCCGCCGCATGCGCTCGGCCAGCGCCGCAGGGGCCAGGATCCAGCCGCAACGCAGGCCGCTGACGCCATAGGCCTTGGTCAGGCTGCTGGTCACGACGATGTCGCCATCCGGGGCGAACGACGTGCGCGCCACGCCATCGCGGAACATCAGCTCCAGATAAACCTCGTCGATCAGCACCTTGGCGCCGACCTTGGCCGCCGCGGCCGCCACCGCGGCGATTTCGGCATCGTCCGCCAGAGCGCTCGAGGGGTTGTGCAGATTGGTCAGCACGACCAGGCGCGTGCGCGGCGTCAGCGCGGCCGCGACCGCGTCGGGATCCAGCCTCCAGCCGTCCTGGGGCCGCCGATCGAACCTGCGCAGGTCGGCCTGCAGGTATCCCAGGGTCGATGTGAGCAGCTCATAGGTCGGGTCCTCGACCAGCACCTCGTCGCCGGGTGAGAGCAGCGCGGCCATGGCCAGGTGATTGGCGAACGAGCAGCCGCCGCCCGGGACCACGACGCAGGCGGGATCGAGGCCGAACCGAGCCGCGATCGCATCGGCCAGCGGCGCGTAGCCGTAGGCGTTGTCGCCGTGCAGCTCCAAGTCGGCCAGGCTGAGGCCGAGATCCGCCAGTTTGCAATCGGCCACGCCGCTGGTCGCCAGATTGTACGGCGCGTGGGTCTTTAGCTTGGCGAAGTTCATATAGTCGGACCTAAGGGTCCGCGGGGCGTCCGTCACGGCCAAGTTCAGCTCCCAGAAGGTCCTTGGCGGCGCCAGAACAGGTATGGCGGCACGCCCAACAGCAAGATCGCATAGCCGATCAGACTGTTGATCGGATAGGCCCAGAACGAAAATCCCACGATGACCACGCAGGCTCCGACAAAGAGGCCCGTGGTCCAGGGATGCCAAGGCGCGCGATAGCCCGCCTTCTCCGGCGTTCCGCTCCTGCGCTCGCGCCATCGCAGCGTGAACAGGCAAGACGCGCTCAAGCCAAAGAACAGAAAATTCATCGCGATTACGTAGCTGAGGATCTGCTCATAACTGCCCGATAGCGCCAGCACGCCGGTCCAGACCGCCTGCAGGATGATGGCGATGACCGGCACGCGGCTGTTCTCGCCGACGTTGGCGACCTGGCGAAAGAACAGGCCGTCCCTGGCCATGGCGAAGGTGACCCTAGGTCCGGTCAGCATGCCCTGGCTCATGAAGGCCAGGGCGGACAGGGCGATAGCGGCCGCGGCGAGCCGGGCGCCGATCGGTCCCGCCACCAATCGCAGCACGTCCGAGGTGGGCGTCAGCGTCTTGCCCAGGGCCTCGATTCCCAACGCGCGCAGGCAGGCGACATTGACCAGCAGATAGAGGGCGATCACCGCCAGCACCCCGACCAGCAGCGCGCGGGCCAGGTTGCGTCCAGGATCCTTGATCTCGCCGGAGACGTAGTTGGCGGTCTGCCAGCCGCCATAGCTGAACACCACGGGGATCATCGCCGCGCCGAACAGCTTTACGGCGCCCAGCGGCGTGGCCGCGGGGACCGAGAAATGCAGGAACGCCGGGTGGGGCGCGAAGAACAGGCCAGCCGCGACCAGGGCGGTGATGGCGGCCACCTTGAGCGCGCCCAAAAGGCTCTGGGCGCCGTTTCCGGAGCGGACGCCGACGCAGTTGATCGCGGCCAATCCCGCCAGCACCGCGACGACGACCCATTGTTCGGGAACGCCGCCGCCGAGCAGGACATTGAGGTTCTTGGCGAAAATGATCGCCACCGCCGCCTGGCCGCCAGCCTGCACCACCAACAGCGTGGTCCAGCCGAACAGGAACCCGGTCAGCGGCCCGTAGGTGTCGCGCAGATAGACGTACTCTCCGCCCGTGGAAGGAAAACGCGCCGCCAACTCGGCATAGACAAAGGCGCCGAGCAGCGCGATCAGCCCGCCCGCGGACCAGGCGGCCAGCACCAACGTCGGCGAATGCAGGCCCCGCGCGACCACGGCCGGGTTGACGAAGATGCCGACCCCGACAATCCCGCCCATCACCAGCATGACCGCGCTCGGAAACCCGATCGCAACCCTCAGGCCGTCCGTCGAAACATCCCCTCGCCCCATGGGATTCGTCTAGCACGCCGCGCGCGGCAAAACCCATCCCCCCTTGCCTCAGCCCACGGCTTGACCGCAAAATCCGCGCAACGAACAACATCCGGGGAGAAACGCCATGAAACGCGCCATCGAGGCTGGGCTGACGATCGCGGCGGCGCTAGCCGCGGCCCTCTGGGCCGGCGGCGCGGCCGCCAAGGACGTACTGGGCGTCGCCTGCACCAATCCGCCGCCGGCGCGCTGCATGGGCGAGGCCTGCGTCTCTTCCGGCGCCCTGGCCAATCTGGGCAATGCGACCGACCCCAAGACCGGCCGGAAGTTCTTCCTGGACTATCCCTGCGACCTAAAGCCGGGCGACAAAGTGGTGTTCATCCTGAACATCCACGGCGCTGGATCGATCGGCAATTGGCAGCGCCACTATTTCCCCGCCGTCGATGACAAGGACAAGTACCGCCTGGTGATCGCCACGCCGACCGCGGCCACCAGCCCGGTTCGCGTTCCAGGCATGCCAGGCGTGCGGGTCTGGGTCTCCGACGCCGACGACGCCCACTTGCAGAACATTGTCGACCTGGTGATCGGCGGCTTTGGGCGGGAGAATATCCAATCCTTCTGGCTGGCCGGGCACAGCCAGGGCGGCATGACCTCCAACCGCATCGTCTGCACGCCGTTCTTCGCCAGCAAGGTCGACGGCTGGCTGAGCCTTTCCGGCGGGCGGATCGGGCGCTCCGAGATGAACCCACGCTTCGGCCCGCCCAAGCCCGACGGATCGCCGCCCGATCCGCGCCCGCTGTCGCCGGGAATGATGACAGGAACGGCGCCGACCTGCGACTTCTCCCACATCTACGAAACCGGCGAGCACGAGATCGTCAGCTTGCCCGAGACCTCGCCCTGGGCCGTCAAGTACGGCTGCGGCCCGCGGGTGCAGAAGGACGACATCGTCGACGACCAGGCCGGCTATGTCTGGGACTACGCCCGCCAAGGCTATCCGGTCTGGGGCATGAAGGCCCGTCCGGGGGTGGCCAAGGTCTATGTCTACCCGAACTGCAAGGACGGCCGTGTGGTCGCCGACGTGGTCCGGCTGGACAAGGGCCACACCGAGGGCCTTGAGCCGAGGGTGACCGAGACGCTGATCCAAATGATGGTGTCCGCGCCCGGCGGGAAGATCGCGCGCGGGGGATAAAAGGTTCGCGCGGCCGCGACACGCCGCGCGCCCACCCGCAACCTGTCCTCATCTGCCGCGTTAAACTCTCCAGCATCGGCGCGCACGCTTCCGTCCTCAATCAGGCGGAGACCAAAAGCGCCGCCCCTCGCATCGCGCCCAGACCGCAAGCCTGCGGAAGGCAGGCGATGCGGCGACTCTGGAGCAAAGATCATGAAGTGCGTACCCCTCGCCGCCGGCCTCGCCGCGCTTATGGCGATGACCTCTGGCGTGGCGCTGGTCCAGGCCCAGCCCGCGAATCCCGACACGAGCAGCCAGCAACAGGACTATCAGCGTCAGCAGGACCAGTATCACGACGCCAAGGCCGACTATCAAAACCGGACTGACGATTATGTCGCCGGCCAGCAGGCCTATCAGCGCGAACGGGCGCATTTCAGGCACGAGCGCGAGGAATATGACGCGCAGCACGGCGCAGGCTCCTTCGAGCGCTACTATCACGAACACCACAACGAGTATGACACCACCTACGGTCGCGGCGCCTATGACCGCGACTTCGCCGAAGAGCGCGATAGAGACCACAGCGACGGACCCCATAACTAGCGGAGCCGCGCTTCACGCCACGAAGTCGCCGGCCTTGTGGCCCTGCGGGAGCGTTTGTAGATAGGTTCGTCAACGGCGGCGGACAGTCATGAAGCACTCAAACGCCCTGTCGGGCTCTCGCTGGCGCTTGGCAGTCCTGGTCGCCGTCATCGCCTTGTCCACCCCCATGCTCACTGCCGGCGCGCAAACACCGCCGGCGCCGTCATCAACCCTCCCCTTCGTTCTGAAACAGTTCGCCCCCGGCGTCTATGCCGCCATCGACGGGCCCGAGCATCGGGCGGGATCCAACGCCGGGGTGGTGATCGGCGATGACGGGGTGCTGGTGGTCGACAGCTTCTTCGACCCGGACGCGGCCAAGGCCTTGCTGGGCGAGATCCGCAAGCTGACGCCCAAGCCGGTGCGCTATGTGGTCAACACCCACTATCATATCGACCATGTGGCCGGAGATGCGGTGTTTCGCGAAGCCGGGGCGATCATCGTCGCGCACCGCAATGTCCGCGGCTGGCTGCGCACCGAGAATATCCACCTGTTCGGCGATCGGATCACGCCGGCCCTGCGCGATCGGGTCGAGCATTTGGCGCTGCCGGACCTCGTGACCGACAAGGACCTGACCATCTGGCTGGGCGCGAGGCGGGTCGATGTGCGCGCCGTGCAGGGCCATACCGGCGGCGACCTGGCCATCGCCGTGCCGGACGCCAAGGTGCTGTTCTGCGGCGACATCCTGTGGCGCAGGGTCTCGCCCAACATCATCGACGGGACGATCAGCCAGTGGATCGCCACCGCCGCGGCGTTCCAGCATCTGCCAGACGCCTCGGCGATGATCTTCGTTCCCGGCCACGGCGATTTGGCCACGGTAGCGGACGTGGCGGACTTCCAGGCCTACCTGACTGACCTCGCCACGCTGACGGCCGATGAGCGCCGCGCCGGGTTCCAGAGCGAGGCCCTGGTCGCCGCCGTCCTGCCCCTGCTCAAGACGCGTCACGGCGACTGGGAGAGCTTCGACCGGGTCGCGCCGAGGGAAATCCGATTCATGGACGCCGAACTGGCTGGAACCAAGCGCGTGCCGATTCCGGCGGGAGATTGAACGCCGCGACCAATTGCTCCCCCACTGGGAGAGCTGGCGCGAAGCGGCTGAGGGGCCCTTGCGGCGGCTGAAACCCCCTCCGCCACGCTGCACGTGATCCCCCTTCCCCAACCGGGAAGGAATTGGAGTCCAGCGTCACTTCGAAAATTTCCACCCCACTGTCGGATCAGGCCGTCGACGTGCGTCCTTGGAATGAACCGACACGCCGGGAGCCTTCGTCATGACCGACCAGACCGACACCTCAGCCGACCTCGCCGAAATCCGGCGCGTGGTCGCCGCCCACGTCGCCGGACTGCATGACAAGGATGTCGACGCGGTCATGGCCCATGTGGGCGAGGACATCCTCTGCTTCGACCTGGCGCCGCCGCTAGCCACGCGCGGCGCGGCGACCTATCGGCGGAACCTGGAGGCCTGGTTTCCGACCTGGGACGGACCAATCGACTATGAGCAGGCCAGGCTTGAGATCACCCTGGGCGGCGACGTAGCCTTCACCACGGCGTTCAACCGGCTGGGCGGGGCCAAGGAGGGCGAGGGAACCCATCATCTCTGGGTGCGTATCACCGCCGGGTTGAAGAAGATCGGCGGCCAGTGGACCGTGGTGCACGAGCATGTTTCCGTACCCTTCTACATGGACGGCAGCCTGAGGGCGTGCGTGGATCTGACGCCAGAGGACTGAGGCGCAACCTGGGTTGGAAAAAGGGAGAAACCCGATGGATACGAAATCAGCGCTCGCGGCGGGCCAGCAGGAGGTCCTGGGCGGCGTGGCCCCATACCTGAACGTGAACGGCGCCTTCAAGGCGGCGGATTTCTACGTCCAGGCGTTCGGCGCCGAGGACGTGGCGCGCATCCCGCGGGACGACAAGGGCCGCAGCATGCACTGCCACGTGCGGATCAACGGCGGCTCGGTGATGATTTCCGATTTCTATCCCGAGCACGGCCACGCGTTCGTTTCGCCCCAAGCCTTTACCCTGCATCTCCAGGTCGAAGACTTCGACGCCTGGTGGATCAGGGCGGTCGCGGCCGGCGCCGAGACGGTCCAGGCCCCGCACGACGCCTTCTGGGGCGACCGCTACGGCATCTTGAAGGACCCCTTCGGGGTAAAATGGTCGATCGGGATGCACCAGGGGTGAGACCGGCTCACCAGATCCGCACCCTCTGATCCGGCGCCACATAATAGGCGTCGCCGGGCTTCACGCCGAAGGCGTCGTACCAGGCGTCGATATTGCGCGGCGGGCCGATCACCCGAAACGCGCGGGGCGAGTGCGGGTCGCTGACCACCTGCTTGCGCACATAGTCCTCGCGCGCCTTGCCCCGCCAAGCCTGGGCCCAGCCCAGGAACACCCGCTGGTCGCCGGTGAAGCCGTCGATCACCGGGGCCGGCTGGCCCTGCAGCGAGCGGTGATAGGCCTCCAGCGCCACGTTCAGCCCGCCCAGGTCGGCGATGTTCTCGCCCATGGTCAGGTCGCCGTTGATGCGCGCGCCAGGGACGGGCTCGAAGGCGGAATATTGCGCGCCCAGCCGCTTGGCGCGAGCCTCGAACGCCGCGGCGTCGGCGGCTGTCCACCAGTCGCGCAGCTTGCCGTCGGCGTCCAGCTTGCGTCCCTCATCGTCGAAGCCGTGGGTCAGTTCATGGCCGATCACCGCGCCGATCGCCCCGTAATTGATCGCCGGGTCGGCGGCGGCGTCGAACATCGGCGGCTGTAAGATGCCGGCCGGAAAGACGATGTCGCGCAGCGAGCCGTTATAAGCGTCGTTGGTCTGGGGGGTCATGCCCCAGTCCGAGCGGTCCACCGGGCCGTTCAGGCGGCCGACATAGAATTTCCAGTCGCCCTCGGCCGCCCGGCGGACATCGCCGACCAAGTCGTCGGCGCGGATCTCGACGCTTGAATAGTCGCGCGGACGGTCGGGATAGCCGACCTTGATCTGATAGGTGTCCAGCTTCTTCAGGGCCTCGACCTTGGTGGCCGGGCTCATCCAATCGATCCGCTCCAGGCGCGCGCGCATGGCCGCCTTCACATCGTCGACCAGGGCCTCGATCTTGGCCTTGGCGGACGGCGGAAAATATTGCGCCGTATAGAGTTGGCCGACGCCGAAACCCATATTGCCGAAACAGTCGATCCGGTCGGCGCCGATACAGTCGCCCCCGGAGACGGCGTGGATCGCGCGCTTCCAACGGACCGCTTCCTGCGGCTGGCCGGACAGGGTCTTGCCGCGAAACTCGAACCTGGCCTCGGAAAAAGGCTTCGACAGATAGAAGCCGGCGTTGTCGGCGATGGTGAAGGCTTGCCAGGCCTTGATCACATCCACGGGGGTGGCGGCGTAGACCGCCGCGATACGGGGAAAGGCGGACTTTTCCGAGATGATCACCCGGTCGACGCCGCCCATGTCCGCGTTGTCAAAAAAGGCCTTCCAGTCGAAGCCGGGCGCGTAGGCCGCGAGTTCGCCCCGGGTCATCGGGTTATAGGTCTTGTCCTGATCGCGCTGCTCGACCTTGGTCCAGCTGGCCTCGGCGATGCGGGTCTCGAAGGCCACGACGGCGGCGGCGTTGGCGTCCGGGTCGGGCCAGGCCACAAGGCCCAGCAACTTAGCCACGTAAGCCTGATAGGCGGCCTTTTGCGGCGCGAACGAGGGTTGAAGATAGTAGTCACGGTCGGGCAGGCCGAGCCCCGCCTGGCCCACATAGACGGCGTAGCGGCTGACGTCCTTCAGGTCGATATCCTGGCCGAGGCCGAAGAGGGAGCCCTCGAAGTCCTTGCCCGTGCGTCCCATCAGCCCGGCCAGGGCCGCGCGGTCCGGGGCCGCCCGCACGGCGGCCAGCTCCGGTTCGATCGGCGCGGCGCCCAGGGCCTCGATGCGTCCTTCGTCCATGAACGCCTTGTAGAAGGCGCCGACCTTGTCCTTCAGCGTGGCCGGCTGGGTGGGCGCGGCGGCGGCCTGCTCCATCATCTCGTGCAGCCGCGCCTCGGTGACGTCGCTCATCAGATAGCGCAACGACGCAATCGGTTTGTCGGCCGGGATTTCGGTGCGCGCAAGCCAGGCCCCGCTGGCGTAGTGGTTGAAGTCCGCCCCCGGCCTGACCTGCGGATCCATCGCCGTCAGGTCGAAACCCCAGGCGCCATACTGCGGCTTGTCAGCGGTCTGGGCCGCGGCTTGGATCGCGATGGCCGCCATCGCGGCGGCCAATAGGGCGTTGCGCCAACTCATAAGCATTCCTTCCTATTTTCTTCTCCCTTCGGGCCCCAGCATTCACACATCTCGTTTACAGCGTCGCAGAACTGGCTGCTCCCCCGTTGGGGGAGCTGGCGCGAAGCGGCTGAGGGGGCCTGGCGTTGGCTGAGACCCCTCCGGCAAGGCCCCCTCCACCACGTTACACGTGGTCCCCCTCCCCCAGCGGGAGAGGAATTGTGGCGCCGCGCCGGCCTCAGCCAGATGTGTGAATCCGGTAGCTCCCTTCGGGAGAGGTGTTTCGAGCCTTGGCCTAACCTTCCCGGAGCGCCGACGTCAACGCCTCTCGCGAACCGGAATATCGACGTCGCAGATCGAGAAGTCCGCGCCCTTGGCCGCGCGGGCCCGGTCGACAATCATCTTCAAGGCCGAACCGCGCGCATCCATCACCTCGAGTCTCGGACGATCGGCCGGCGGCATGTCGGCCATGACCTGGACCTTTAGCATCCGGTCGGGCTGGGCCGGCGGCTCGCCCACGGCGATGGCGCGGACGACGTCGAGGCCCAAGATTACCTTCCCCCAGACTGTGTAGTCGCGGTCCAGCCGACGGGCGGCGTCGCGCATGAAGAAGATTTCGCTGTTGGCGCTGTCCGGCGCGGCCTGGCGCCCCATGCCGACCACGCCCGGGCAATAGGCGCCCCAGGCCCGGATGGTCCCGTCGGCCCGGCGGGCTGAAAGCGCCTCGCCCTCGAAGGGCGACGTCCCCATAAAACCGTCCGTGGCGTCTCCGGCGGCGCGCGCGATGGTCTGGGCGCCCGGATCGAGCCGGAAGGTGAATTCGGGCGCGAGATCCGGATGGGCCGAGACCCCGCCGTCGCGATTGTTCGGATTGCCGGTCTGGTCGACGAAATGGTCGATCGCGCGATGAAACAGCAGGCCGTCGTAGACATGCTCGCGCGAGAGCAACTCGACCCGAGCCACCGCCAGCGGCGCGAAGTCCGGGCGCATCTCAACGACGATGCGGCCCTTGGAGGTGTCGACGATCAGCGTGTTTTCCGGATCGAGCGGGCGCCAGTCGGCCGCCATCGCTGTTGCCGACATCAATGCGGCGATGACGACCGTCGCCCAGCCGAGCAGCCTCAAGCGGCCGCCTCGACCTCGAAGGTCGGCTCGACCATGATGGGGAAGTTGACCGAGTTGGCGATGAAGCACTTTTCATGCGCATCGTGGTGCAGAGCCGCCGCGCGCGCTGGATCCGATCCAGCCGCCAGGCGCACCTGGGGCCGCAACGTCACCGACGCGAAATGTCCGCCGCCATCTTCAGTCTCCAGCATCACGCCCTCTGCGTGGTCCTCATAGGCGGTGACTACCACGCCGCCGGCCGAGCATAGGTGCAGATACCACAGCTTGTGGCAGGCGCTGACCGAAGCGACCATCAGCTCCTCCGGGTTCCATCGGGTCGCATCGCCACGAAAGTTCGGGTCGGACGAGCCGGGAATGACCGGATTGTCGCCGCTGCGGATCTCATGGTCGCGCCCGTAATCACGATAGCCTTGCGTGCCGACGCCGCGATTGCCAGTCCAGGTCACTTGAGTTTTGTAGCGGTGCTCCCGTTCAGGCATGTCAGCTCTCCCTCAAAGGCGCGGATACCGGTCGCCTGGATGCGGATGACCGCCTATTCCAACAAGCGCAAGTGGGAATATGGCCAGCGCTTGAATGTTCGCGCATGATGGGTTTGCGCCGCTTGAGCGCATCGTCCCGCGCAAGCTTGTAACTCGCATTTGGCGCCGCGCTTCAACGAACAGGGTTTCGCTCCGCAAGTGCCGCCAAAGCTCCCGCTGCCCACGCCCTCGACGCCGTCGCCCGTCCAGCAACTGGTCGCACAGGCCGCGCGCCATCTTCAGGCTGGGCGATTGTCCGAGGCTATCGCCGCGATGCATCACGCCTGTCGCCTGCAGCCAAACAACGCCGTCATTTTCCACGACCTCGGCCTGACCTGCCTGGAGGCCGGCCGAGTTGAGGACGCTATCGGGGCGCTGCGCCGGGCTGTGCTGCTCAAGCCGGACTTCGCGCTCGCCTTTTTGCGCCTTGGGGTGGCGCTGGAGCGGCGCTTGGATCAGGCCGGGGCGGTCGAGGCGTATCGTAAGGCCGTGGCCCTTCTGCCATCCCTCGCCGAAGCTCATTTTCGCCTGGCCGTCCAACTTGAGGATCTGGGCCGTCGCAACGAGGCGGTCGAGGCTTTCAATCGCGCGAAGACGCAGGCGCCCAAGGGGGCCTTGCGGGACATGGCGGAGGCCCGAAGCCTGGTGGTGCAGAACCGGGACAGGGAGGCCGAGCTGGTCCTTCGCCGAGCCATCCGCCTCCAAGCCGACAGCTCCGCAATCCAGCATTTTTTGGGCGCCGTGCTCTCAAGTTTAGGCCGCTTCGAGGAGGCCGCAAGCTGTTATGAACAGGCCCTCGACCGTACGCCCAGGTTGGTCGGCGTTTATTATGAACTGGTCCGGTGTCGCAAAATAACGCCGCGGAACCGGTCGCTGATCGATCGAATGCAGGCGGCGCTCGAGCAAAAGGGCATAGACGATCTGCCTCTGACGAAACTCCATCTCGCCATCGGCAAGGCGCACGACGATCTGGGCGAGTATGAAAAGGCCATGGCCGCGTTTGACGCCGCGGACCATGCCCGTCGCCGGGTGGCGAACTTCGACCTCAAGGCCTTCGAAGCCCAGGTCGACGGCCTGATCGCAGGGTTTACGCCGGAAGTCCTGGCGCGCGCGAACGCCCTTGGAAACCCAGACCAGACCCCGGTGCTGATCATCGGCATGCCCCGCTCCGGCACGACCCTGTGCGAACAGATCATCTCCAGCCATCCCGAAGCGAGCGATGGCGGCGAACTCTACTTCTGGAGCCCTCGCGCCGCCCTGTTGAAAGCCATGGGCGAAGCCACGCCGCCTGCGTCGTTCATCGATGAAACGGCCACGGCCTGCATCGATTTCCTCCGCGCGATTTCTTCCGACGCCAAGCGAGTCACCGACAAAAACCCGTTTAACTTCCTCTGGGCTGGCCTGATCCATCTGGTGTTTCCGCGCGCGGCGATCATCCATTGCCGACGAAGCCCTATCGACACCGCCCTATCGATTCACCAGACGTTTTTCGGGCCGGGCATCAAGTTCCCCACCGGCGGGGAAGACCTGGTGGCCTATTACCGCGGCTACGAAAAGCTGATGGCGCACTGGCGCCGCGTCTTGCCGGCGGATCGTTTCCTGGAAGTCCACTATGAATTGCTCACCGCCGCGCCAGAGGCGACGATTCGAGACATCATCCAATTCGTTGGGCTGGAATGGTGCGATGCCTGCCTGCACCCGGAAGAAAATGATCGTGCCGTGAAGACCCCCAGCAAGTGGCAGGTCAAGCAGCCGATCTATCGCACCGCGGTGGAGCGCTGGCGCGCCTATGAGCCGTTCCTGGGCCCGCTCGCCGCCTTGGCCCCCCAGCCAGACTAGACAGGACAAGGCGAAGCCAACCCGCGCCAACCAAGCCGCCGCGGTCGAGTTACGGTTTGGGCCGTAGAGTGACCCCTCGAATTTGAAGTTTGGACCGACTAGTCTGGCCGAGTGTTCGGGGAGGCGGCGGCATGTTCAGACCTATTGCGGCGGGATTGATCCTGGCGCTGATCATCGGCGGCGGCGCTAGCGCCCGGCCGTTCACGGCCAAGGACATGGCCATGCTGGACCGGCTCTCGGGCCCGCGGGTTTCGCCAGACGGCCGGTATGTGGCCTACAATGTCCGCTCCACGGACTGGGACGCCAATCGCGGCGTCAATGCGCTCTGGGTGCTGGAGCGCGGTGCGGCGGGCGCGGCTCCGAGATTGGTCCGCGACCAGGAAAAGGGCGGGACCTCGCCGCAGTGGTCGGCCGACGGACACTGGCTCTATTTTCTTTCCTCCCGCTCCGGCTCGACCCAGGTCTGGCGCGCGCCGGCTGGACGCTCGGAGGCGCAGCCGGTGATCAACCTGCCTCTGGACGTCGCTCTTTTTCGGCTGACTGAGGATGGCCGCGGGCTGGTGGTGGCGATCAATGTCCACCCCGACTGCGACACCTTGATCTGCAGCAAGGCCGAGGATGACGCCAAGGCCAAGGTCAAGGCCACAGGCACGGTCTATGACGGCGCCACGCCCCGGTTCTGGGACGCCTATCTGGACGGCCGCTACCTCAACCTGTTCGCGGTCAAGCTGAACGCGGAGGGGCCCGTTACCGACGCCACGCCCCTGACACGCGGCTATAAGGCCGACATCGTCTCCAGACCCGAAGGCGATCTGTCGTCGTTCGCCATCACCCCGGACGGAGCGACAGTGATCTTCGCCGCCCGCCCTTCAGGTTCGGCTCAAGGGCTGGGCGATCCAGAGAGCCTGTACACCGTCCCGATGGACGCGAGCGCTCCGCCCAAACGGCTCGATCCAGCCGCAGCGACCAATGATGGGGTGCTCGCGATCTCCCCGGACGGGGCGCGCCTGGCCTATCTGTCGCAAAGTGGCTCGACCTTCACCGCGCCGCGCGCCCGCGTCATGATCCGCGACCTGAAGTCCGGCGCGGTCCATGAATTGGCGCCCGGCTTCGACCGCTCCCCCGACAGCCTGGTCTGGTCTGTGGACGGAGCAAGCCTCTACGCCACCGCGGAGGATGTGGGCCAGGAGCGGATCTTCGCCCTCAACCCGGCGACCGGCGCGGTCAAGCCGCTGACGGGGGACGGCCACGTGGGCGGCCTGGATGTGGCCAAGGGCGTGGTGGTCTACAGCCGCGACGCGCTGGACTCGCCGGCGCAGATCTTCGAACTCACCGGCGGCGGCGCCTCCAAACAGCTTACGCACATCGGCCAGGAGACGCTGGCCCAGACTTCCTTCTCCAGCTTCGAGCAGTTCAGCTTCACCGGCTGGAATGGCGAGGCCGTGCACGGCTTTATGGTCAAGCCAGCCGACTTCCAGCCCGGCCGCAAATACCCTGTGGCCTTCCTGATCCATGGCGGCCCGCACGGGACCTTCGGCGACGCGTGGAGCTATCGCTGGAACCCGCAGGTCTGGGCCGGCCTGGGATACGCCGTGGTGATGATCGATTTCCATGGCTCCAGCGGCTATGGCGAGGCCTTCGCCAAGTCTATCGTGGGACACTGGGGCGACCGGCCACTGGAGGACCTGCAAAAGGGTTGGGCCTACGCGCTGGCGAAATATCCCTACCTCGATGGCGACCACGCCTGCGCGCTGGGCGGGTCATACGGCGGCTATATGATCACCTGGATCGCCGGGAACTGGGCCAAGCCGTGGAAATGCCTGGTCGATCACGATGGCGTATTCGACGTCCGCCTGATGTCCTATTCGACCGACATCCCAGGCTTCCAGCAGGCCCAGAACGATGCGCCGACCTGGGCGAACCCGGGGGCGGTGGAGAAGTTCAATCCGATCGACCATGTGGCCGACTGGTCGGCGCCGATTCTGGTGGTGCACAGCGGCCATGACGACCGGGTTCCGCTGGACCAGGGCATGGGCGCCTATGGCGCGGCTCAGCTGCGGCATGTACCCAGCCAACTGCTCTACTTCCCCGACGAGAACCACTGGGTGCTCAAGCCGCAAAATTCGGTGATGTGGTACGCGACGGTCGAGGCGTGGATGAAGCGCTGGCTGGGGAGCTGATCCCGGCCTAGTTCGGTCGTCCGGTCTGGGTGATCTTGAAGCCGTAACCCCAGGTCCGGGTCTCGGGCGGCTTAGGCTCGATGCGTCGCGCGGCGATCATGGCCAGCGCGGCGCGCGGCTCGGCCTGTTCGGGCGCCAGGTCGGCGGCGCGCAGGTAGTAGCCCTCCGCGGCGTCGAGATCGCCTAGTTGGAAGCTCGCCGAACCCGCCGCGAGCAAGGTCCAATGGACCTCAGGATCGATTGAGAGCGCCTGCTCGAACGCGCGCCGAGCCTCGGTCAGGTCCCCCTGCCCGGCCAGGGTCGCGCCGAGGCGGCGCCAACCTTCGGCCTCGCCAGGCTCCTCGCTGGTGACTCTCCGCAACAGATCGAGCGCCTCGCGCCCCCGGCCGTTAGCGTCGAGGCCCTCCGCCGCCAGCATCAGGACCAGCGGATGATCGACGCCGCGCTCGAACGCGGCGGCGGCGAGACTGATCGCACCGTCGCGGTCTTGCCGCCCGACGGCGTCGATGATGTCGACAAGGTCTTCGTCAATGATTTCGGAGGGGTCGGTCATGGGCCTGCCTCGGGCTGCTGGGTCCGTCTCATCGATGAACCGATCAATACCGTCGGCTTCGCTAACGCGGCCCTCCGCGGCTGGATACCACAAAAGCGGATGGCAAAACGCCGCCGGCCTTTTTGGCCGGCGGCGCGATTGTCAGCAGAGATCGCTTTTGACTTAAGCGACCGCGGCCTGCTTGCGGCGAGTGGAGCGCATCGCGGCGCCCAGACCACCAAAGCCCACCAACATCATCGCCCAGGTGGCGGGTTCGGGAACGCCGCCGCCCATGCCGCCGGTGCCGCCGAGGGCGAAGCCGCTGCCGGAATTGGTCGTGCTGATGACGATCGAGGTGATGTCGGCGCTGCCCGAGACGTAGCTCAGGTAAGGCATGGTGCCTTCCGCGGCCTGGACGCCCGGGGTGTTGTCGGCGTTGGCCGAGACCGTGCCGAGAAGGGTCGCGCCATCATAGACGCTCATGGATTCGGTGAAGTCCCCGCCATAGTTCGCCTGCGCTTCGACGTGCAGGATGCTCGAAAGCGGCGTGGCGAAGGTGATCGTCGTCGCGCCCGAATCCCCATTATTGAACAGGATCACTTCGTGATAGTTGAATTCGCCGGCCCAGCTGTAGGCCTCGGCGTGGGCGTAGTCTTCCAGGTATTCGGTGAACCCGTCCGCGTTGGAGATCGTGAAATCGACGCCGCTGCGCGTGACGCCGCTGGAGCCGCTGGCGACAGCGGTGCCCGGAGCGCCATACTGCGAGAAGTCGATCGAGTCGGCGAAGGCCGGAACGGCCATTACCGTCGCCAAGGCCGCGCCAGCGGCCAGAAGTTTCATATTCATTTTCAGCCCACCTTGAAAATTTGAATCCACGAACTTGGACCCGAGCGCCGCGTCTAGTCCCGTAACCAGAGCGCGGCATCATCGGATCATGAACAATCCTTTAACCGACGCGCCGCAATTCGGTGAAGCTGATTCATCCTGCAGGCGAACAAATACTTCCATCGACACGCGGATTGCTGATCTTCTAGCTGGACCATAAGTTGTTGGCGGCTCGCCTTATCGGTCCCAGATCAGGTTTAACCGCTCAGAGGCAGGGCCGTCGTGGCCTTGACCTCGGAGAACACCACGATCGAGTTGACCTCCTGGATACCCGGCAATCTTGACAGTTTTTCGAAGAAGAAAACTTCGTAGGCGCGGATGTTCTCGGTGACGATCCTCAGCAGGAAGTCCACCGCCCCCAGCAGCAGGTAGCACTCCATCACCTCCGGAAAAGCCCGGATGGCCTCGGAGAAGTCCGAGAGGTTGGCCCGTCCATGGGCGGAGAGTTTCACTTCCGCGAAAATCTGGGTCTCCAGGCCAAGCTTGGTGCGGTCAAGCAGGGTGACCTGGCGACGGATCACCCCCTCCTCTTTCAGCCGCTGGATGCGGCGCCAGCAGACCGATTGGGAAACGCCAGCGAGTTCGGCGAGTTCGACGGTCGACAGGCTGGCGTCCTCTTGCAGGGCGCTCAGGATCTTCAGGTCGGCGGCGTCCAGAGCGATCGGCATAACAATTCCCTCCTGGTCGCCGGATCGCATTGGTTATGCGCATGAGGCGCAAAAATCCACCCAGTTTGACGAGATTTTCCACCTCGAGCGTGAGACTCTTGGCCTTTCCTGTTCTGGAGTCCGGTATGAGTCCGTCGCAGCACCCCGCCTTTGACAATCACGAGGGCGTTCACTGGTTTGAAGACGCCGCGAGCGGGCTGCGCGCCATCATCGCCATCCACTCCACCCACCTAGGCCCCGCCGCGGGCGGGTGCCGGGTTTGGCGCTATGCGAACGACGAGGCGGCGCTGGGCGATGCGCTGCGTCTGTCCCAGGGCATGAGCTACAAGAACGCCATGGCGGGCCTTTTGGCCGGCGGCGGCAAGTCGGTGATCCTGGCGCCCGAAGGCGACTTCGATCGCCGCGCCCTGTTCGAGGCGTTCGGCCGCGCGGTGGCCAGTCTGGATGGCCGCTACATCACCGCCGAGGACGTCGGCGCCAGCGTAGCGGACATGGAAGTCGCCGCGACCCAGACCCGTTACGTCGTCGGCCTGCCGCCCAAGGGCCAGAAGGCCGGCGGCGATCCCTCGCCCTGGACGGCGCTGGGCGTGTTCGAGGCGATGAAGCTGGTGGTCGAAAGTCGTCTGAACCTGCCGCTCAGGCAGGCCCGCGTGTCCGTTCAGGGCCTGGGCGCGGTCGGCATGCCGCTGGCGGTGCTGCTGCATGAGGCTGGGGCCAAGCTGGTGACCGCCGACATCTCAGCCGAAAAGGCTCGCCAGGCGGCGGCGATGTTCGGCGCCGAGGTCGTCTCGGTGGACGACATCCACAAGGTCCCGGTCGACGTGTTCGCTCCGTGCGCGCTGGGCGGCGTGATCGACTGTAAGACCATCGGCGAGCTGAACTGCCGGGTGATCTGCGGCTCGGCCAACAATCAGCTGGCCACGCCCATCGAGGGCCGCCGGCTGCACGATCGCGGCGTGATCTATTGCCCCGACTATGTGGTCAACGCCGGCGGCATCGTCAGCGTGATGGCGGAATATCACGGCGACGCGGAGTCCCTGGTGCGGGCCCGCGTGATGCGCATTCCGAGTCGTACGGACGAAATCCTGGTCCAGAGCGAGAAGCGGAACCTGGCGGCCAATCAGGTCGCCGACGCGATGGCCCAAGAGCTGATCGGTCGGCCGTCCGGCGCGGCTCGCTCGGCGGCCTGATCGGGCCCGCACGGTTGTGCGGTCCAAATCGGTGTCGTGAATACGCGCGGGCTGTGTATCGTGAGCCTCGCCTGATCTGCCTCTCTAGACCCTTCGGGAACCGGATCTGCTCATGAAGAAAGCAAACAGGCTCAGTCTGCGGATCCCTGAGCCCAGGGCGCGGCCGGGCGACCTTTTGGACTTCGGCGATCTGAAGCTGGCCGAGCCCGGCGTCACCCCGCGTCCGCCGGTGGACAGCGACCCGCGCGACATGCGCGACCTGGCCTATGGCCTGATCCGGGTGTTGAACGCCGACGGCCAGGCGGTCGGGCCTTGGGCCCCGACGCTGAGCGCCGATCAGCTGCGCCAAGGTTTGCGGGCCATGATGCTGACCCGCGCCTTCGACCGGCGGATGTACCAGGCCCAGCGCCAGGGCAAGACCAGCTTCTACATGAAATGCCTCGGCGAGGAGGCGGTCGCCGTGGCCCAGGCGCTGGCCCTCGACAAAGACGACATGTGCTTTCCGACCTACCGTCAGCAGGGCTTGTTCATCGCCCGCGGCTGCCCGCTGGTCGACATGATGAACCAGATCTTCTCCAACGAAA
>Ga0302314_10000298_pt1 | contig 89873 bp, 89 predicted proteins | sample III_Palsa_N2_3_FD_200533 | JGI IMG/M metagenome (GOLD analysis project Ga0302314, IMG submission 200533) | Peat permafrost microbial communities from Stordalen Mire near Abisko, Sweden - III_Palsa_N2_3 | ecosystem: Environmental > Terrestrial > Soil > Palsa > Peat permafrost | place: Sweden...
AGTCGATGAAGAAGGCCAAGACCACCAACACCTTCTTCCTGCTCGACGAGATCGAGAAGATGGGCGCCGACTGGCGGGGCGACCCGTCCTCGGCCCTGCTCGAGGTGCTGGATCCGGAACAGAACTCGACCTTCGCCGACCACTATCTGGAAGTCGATTACGACCTGTCCAACGTGATGTTCGTCACCACGGCCAACAGCCTGAACATGCCCCAGCCGCTGCTGGACCGCATGGAGATCATCCGCATCCCCGGCTACACCGAGGATGAAAAGCTGGAGATCGCCAAGCGGCACCTGCTGCCCAAGCTGGCCAAGGACCACGCCCTGAAGGAAGGGGAATGGATCGTGCCGGACGAGGCGATCCGCAGCCTGATCCGCTACTACACCCGGGAAGCCGGCGTGCGGTCGCTGGAGCGGGAGCTGGGCAATCTGGCGCGCAAGACGGTGCGGGATCTGGAGCGGGAAAAGCTGCTCTCGATCACCATCGATGAGGCGCGGCTGGACAGCTACGCCGGGGTTCGCCGCTATCACTATGGCGAGACCGATCAGGAAGACCTGGTGGGCATGGTCACGGGCCTGGCCTGGACCGAGTTCGGCGGCGACATCCTGACCATCGAGGCCGTCAAGATGCCGGGCCGTGGACGCATGTCCATTACCGGCAACCTGAAAGAGGTGATGAAGGAGTCGATCGGCGCGGCCAACAGCTACGTCCGCGCCCGCGCGGCTCACTTCGGCATCAAGCCGACCCTGTTCGACAAGACCGACGTCCACGTGCACGTGCCGGAAGGCGCGACGCCCAAGGACGGCCCGTCGGCCGGCGTGGCCATGGCTGTGGCGATGATCTCGGTGCTCACCGGCATTCCGGTGCGCAAGGAGGTGGCGATGACCGGGGAAATCACCCTGCGTGGCCGCGTCCTGCCGATCGGCGGCCTGAAGGAAAAGCTGCTGGCGGCCCTGCGCTCAGGGGTCAAGACCGTGCTGATCCCCGCCGAGAACGCCAAGGACCTCGCCGAGGTGCCGGACAATGTGAAGAACGCCCTGAACATCATTCCGGTCGCCACGGTGGACGAAGTGCTGGCTCAGGCGCTGGCTTCGCCGCTCACGCCGATCGAGTGGAATGACGACGACGCGGCGCCTCTGGCGCCGCTGGCGGTGGATGACGCCGACGCGGATACAGTGATCACCCACTAAAGCCTGTCTGATCGTCGATAACTTGGCCCGCGCGAGGTTTCCTCGCGCGGGCTTTGTTTGACGGCGTCGAATTTCCCACATCATACTTCCAACCGCAGAGTGGCAGGCTTATCGACCCGCCACCGCGATAGGGTTGGGAGACGACAACAATGACCAAGGCCGAACTCGTGTCCGCCATCGCGGACAAGGCGGGGCTGAATAAAACCCAGGCGCGCGAAGCCCTGGAGGCTTTTCTCAATTCGGTGACGGATTCGCTCAAGTCCGGGAAGGAAGTCCGGTTGGTCGGGTTCGGCAGCTTCATGCCGGTCGATCGGCCGGCGGGCACGGCGCGCAACCCGCGCACCGGCGCCGCGGTAAAACGGGCGGCGTCAAAGACCGCGCGTTTCCGCATTGGCGAAGGCCTCAAGAACGCGCTGAACTAGGGACCATGAAGTTCGAGACTCAAACCTCGAGGGGAGGGGGCGGCCCGGATGCGGCCGCCCTTTTTCTTGTCTGACGGGCCAACCAGCGATAGGGCTCACGCGCGAAGCTGGGTTCACGCTCAGATTCTATAGGGCAGGATCGATACGGGCGGCTAGCTCAGCTGGTCAGAGCATCTCGTTTACACCGAGAGGGTCGGCGGTTCGAACCCGTCGCCGCCCACCACCCTTCGCCCTGGCGGGCTTCGGGTGGCAGGCCACCGGAGGTGAGGGGCGACGGGGGGCTCCCGAAGCTTCTTTCGCGCGCCTGGGACGTGTTCCGATGACGAACGCCGTCTTGTTGGCGACCGGGCGTTTTATCCTGATCGCCCTGGCCTGTGTCTGCGCGTCGTCGGCGGCGATGGCGCAGACGACAACCATCGGCGGCGCGGCGGACAATCTGGATCGCCGGCTTTGCGGTTCGGGCGATCCTGCGCAGGTGATTGGCGGATGCAGCCGGATCATCAAGGACCCCGGGGCCCTGACCGAGCTCAAGGTGCTCGCCTTGCAGAACCGCGGCTTTGTCTACCAGCGGACCGGTCAGCTCGACCAGGCGGCCGCGGACTACGCCAGCGCCCTGGCCCTGGCCCCGAGCGATCACGCCGCCAACGCCAGGATCTATGTGAACCTGGGCCTGATCCACACCCAGACGGGTGATCAGGCCGGGGCCCTCGCCGACTATGGCCAGGCCATAGCCCTCGGTCCCTCGCTTGTGTCCGCATACGTGAACCGCGCCTCGATCTTCATGGCGCGGGGGCAGAACGATCGCGCCATTGCCGACCTGGACCAGGCGATCCGGCTGAAACCCAAGGAGGCGGCGGCCTATGCCAGCCGAGGCGCGCTCTATGCGGTGGTCGGGGATCGGGAGCGCGCGATCGCCGACCTCACCCAGGCCCTGTCCCTCGACCCCTCCAATGCGACGGCATGGCGTGATCGAAGCCTTGCCTATCGAGCAAACGGCGAAACCGACAAGGCCGCCGCAGACGTGGCGGAAGCGGCGCGGCTGGCGCCGAATTCGGGGGAGTCCCATCAAGACCTGGGGCTCAGCCTGCAGGCGGCCGGCGATTCCGAGCACGCGATCAGCGAGTTCGGCAAGGCCATCGAGCTGAACCCCCTGGACGCCCGGGCGATCAAGGCCAGAGGCGACAGCTATCTGGCCCAGGGAGACCGCGACCACGCCATCGCCGACTTCAGCCAAGCGATCGGCCTCGACGCAAAAATGGTCACCGCCTACAACAATCGCGGGGTCGCCTACCTGGGCAAGTCCGACTGGGACGCTGCGATTTCTGACTTCACAACCGTCATCACCCTGTCGCCCGACCAGTCATCCGCCTACCTCAACCGCGGCGAAGCCTTCGAGGCCAGGCATGATCGCGCTCACGCGATCGCTGACTTCAGCCAAGCTATCCAAATCGATCCGAGCGCCATCGAGGCCTACCGGCAGCGGGCCTTCCTGCGTGAGCAGACCGGAGACCGTCCGGGCGCCATCGCGGACTATGACTTGGTGATCGCTCGCAATCCGAACGATGCGGAGGCTCTGCGCGGTCGCGGCGCCGCGCGACTTCATCAGCACGCGTTCGATGGAGCGATCATCGACCTGACCGCGGCCATCGCGATCAATCCCAAGGACGCCCTGGCCTACCGGTTCCGCAGCCTGGCCTATGCGGCCAAGAGTGATAGCCGCCATGCCCTGGATGATGACGCGACCGCGCTGCGGCTTGATCCCGCCTCCCGGTAGCCCTCCGTCAGGCGCCCCGGTCGATCGCCACGGCAGGCGCAAAGCCCCGCGGCGCGGCCCTGAAGGTCAGCGCGAGATCGGGACCGAGCTGTTCGACCTCGACCGGGCTGCCGTCAGCCAGAAGGCGGACGGGACCGGTCGCGCTCAGATCGCGAATGATCAGCCTGGCGTCGCTGATCTTCGCGAGCGGGATGACGTTCAACGCGCCGTTCTTCACCGTGAACCGCACCGGCGTTCCGTCCGCGGTCTCGCCATCGGACCGTTCCCAGCAGCCCGCCCCATAGATGGCTTCGCCATTGGCTCGGAGCCATTCTCCCATGGCTTTCAGCCGAGATAGCTGCTCGCCCGGAATGCCGGCGTCGGTGGCGCGCGGGCCGACGTTGAGCAACACGTTGCCGTTGCGCGACACCGCCTCGACCAGGCTGGCGATCAGGCTTTCGGCGGTCTCGTAATCGGCCTCCGTGTCGTTGCGGTTGAAGCCGAAGGAGTGGCTCATGCCGCGGGTGGCCTCCCACTTCTTGGCCTGGATGGTCTTGAAGGCGGCGTATTCCGGGGTGCGGAAGCTGCTGTGGGGGACTGGCTGGGGGATGATGCCCTTCTGGTCCTCGGGCCTGCGTCGGGCCATGGCGGCCTTCAGGGCGGCGTCCAGGGCCCGGCGGGCGGCCTTGTTCTTGCGCAGGTTGCCGGCGCGGCTGGCTGTGACCCATCGGTCGTTCACCACCCCGTCGGGCACGGCGCGGTAGTAGTCCTCGAACAGGGTGTAGAGACGCTTTGACCCTGTGGGCCAGGAGATGTCGTTCCAGAGCACCGACGGCTCATAGCGGTCGATCAGTTCGCGCACCTGCCGTTCGGCATAGTCGAGATAGCCGCCGCCCGGGGTCGAGGCCATGAAGTCGCCGAGGGTCAGCAGCGGCTCGCGATTGAAGGTCCAGTCGATGCCGCCGGAATAGTAGACGCCGAACCTCAGGCCGGCCGCGCGCACCGCCGCCGCCAGCTCCCCGACGATGTCCCGGCCGCAGGTCCAGTCCGCCTGGTGGAGATTGTTCACGGCGGAGGGCCAAAGGCAGAAGCCATCGTGGTGCTTGGTCACCAGCACCACATAGCGGGCCCCGGCGTCGCGGAACGCCTCGGCCCACTGAGCGGGGTCCCAGGTCTTCAGCCCGTCCAGAAACGGCTCCTTGAATGCCTCATAGGGCGCGTCGCCATAGTGTTCGGCGTGGAAGTCGGCGGACGGAGTCCCCGGCGTGCGGATCGCGTTCCAGTACCATTCGGTATAGGGCGTCATCGCCACCGCCCGGTCGTAGTTCAGCCGGAAGGCGTCGCCGATGCTGCCCACCTTGGGCGCGAAGCCGGGGATGCCGAAGAGGCCCCAGTGGATGAAGATGCCGAACTTGGCGTCGTCATACCAGGCGGGCAGGGGACGGGCGTTGAGGGCGTCGAGGACTGCATCGGGCATGCTCAAGCCTGAATGGCTTCCTTTGGGGAACGGCAAGTCAGAAGATTTGCTTCTCTTCGCCCCACCAGAGCGGGGAATTGGGCAGGTCGATGAACTTGTGTTCGTCCTCCAGCAGCATCAGCGCGGCCGCGCCGGCGTTCTCGGCCCGGGCCAGGGCCATGTCGGCCAGGCTGTCCCACCAGAGCTGGGCGACGCCGTCATAACCCTCCGGTCCGCCCCGGGTCGCGCGAATCTGTTCGGACACCTTGGCCGGCAGGCTGTGCAGCTGCACGTAGCGACGGATGCGCAGCACCTCGCGGACGCTGGCGACCAGCGGCGCGTGGGTATTGATCCAATAGTCCTGGAAGGCCTCGCGCGTCAGTTCGGGACGACGGACGAGGCAGAAGGTCAGCTTGATCATCTTTTGTCGCCTCCCTGGGCGCCCGGTCACCGCCGGACGCTCCGAATCTGTTGGACGCGCCTAGCGTCAGCCGACCACTGTAACCTCCAAAACCAGGGAGGTAAGCATGGGCAGATTGCAGGATCGTACGGCGATCGTCACGGGCGCCGCGTCGGGAATCGGTCGGGCCAGCGCGGAGCTGTTCGCGGCGGAGGGCGCGCGGGTGCTGGCCGTGGACAGGCCGGGAGCGGACCTGGCGTTCGGCGATGGGGCGATAGAGACCCTGGGTGTCGACCTGGCCGACCAGGCGGCGCCCAAGGCCATCATCGACCGCGTGCTTGGAGCGTTCGGCAGCCTGGACATTCTGTTCAACAACGCCGGCGTCGGCTCCAACGCCCTGGTCGCCCAGATGAGCGACGAACAGTGGGACCGCACTCAGGACGTCAATCTGCGAGCCGCCTTCCGGCTAACCCGGGAAGCCATCCCGCATCTGATCCAGTCCAAGGCCGGCCGGATCATCTGCACCGCCAGCGTCATGGCCAACGGCACGGACTATGGCCTGGCTGCCTATTGCGCCTCCAAGGCCGGGGTGGTCGGACTGACCCACACCCTGGCGCTGGAACTTGGCAAGTGGGGCGTCACCGCCAACGCCGTCCTGCCCGGCGCGATCCGCACCGGCATGACCCGTCAGAGCTTCGACGATCCCGACGTCGCCGCTGTCTGGGCGAAAAAGTCGGTGTTGCGCCGCCTGGGCGAACCCATCGACGTTGCCCGGGTGGCGCTGTTCCTGGCATCGGACGATGGCGGGTTTGTTACAGGCCAGGCGATTGCGGCGGACGGCGGGATGACGCTGAGGATTTAGCGCGAACACTTCCCTCCACGTCATCCTGAGCCGCGCCGACTTCGGGCGCGTGTCGAAAGACGCACAATGCCACCGCTGTATCCTTCGACACGCCGCTTCGCGTCGGCTCAGGATGACGGAGTGGGGCGGCGTTGATCTAGTCCGGCCGAGACGAGCCGGATCATCGCCGCCGCGCCGTGACGGTCTAGGCCGTCGAGGGCGGCGGCCAGGGTGTCCGCGCAATCGGCCAGTTCTGGCGCGAAGATCGCGCTCAGCGACAGAAATCCCGCCACCCGCTCAGCCGCTGACGCCGACTCGGCGATGGGCCGGGTCTGGCTCGCCAGGGGATCGTCGACGACGAAGGTCTCGCCGGCGTCCGTGCGCCCGGATTGCCACTTCATCCAGGCGGCGATGGCGAGGATCAGGCAGGGGGACGCCAGACCGCGGGCCTGCCTGGCCATGAGCGGCGCGGCCAGCCGCTGCGGCAGCTTCTGAGAGCCGTCCATGGCGATCTGGCGCAGCGCATGGTTCAGGGCGGGATTTGTGAAGCGGGCGAGCAGGGCTACGCGATAGGCGGCGATGTCGAGGCCAGGCGTAGGGGGCAGGGTGGCCTCGGCTTCGTCCCACAGGCGTTCAATGAAGACCACACGCGCGGCGTCGCCCACGAACGCATGCACGAAGCCGATCCCCGCCAGTCCTCCCAGATAGGCCATCGCCGAATGCGCCCCATTGAGCAGGCGCAGCTTGGCGATCTCCCAGGGCGCGACGTCGGCGACCACCTGAACGCCGACATCCTCGAAGGCCGGGCGCGGGCCGGCGAAGCGATCTTCGATCACCCACTGCCAAAACGGCTCGGTCTTGATCATGGCCCGGTCCACCAGGCCGATCCGCGCCGCGAGGGCGTCGATGTCCGCCTCCGTGGTCTCCGGGGTGATGCGGTCGACCATGGTTGACGGGAAGGCGCCCTGCGCCGCGATCCAGTCCCGCAAGGCCGGGCTTCGGGTTTCGGCGGCGTCGAGGACAGCCTCGGCCAGCCGCGCGCCGTTGCCGGCGATGTTGTCGCAAGAAATGGCGGTGAAGGGCGCGAGGCCTCGCTCGTGGCGAAGCGCCAACGCGTCCGCGATCATGGCCGGTGCGTCGCCGCCATAACCCTTCTCGGTGATGGTCAGGGTGATGAGGTGTACGTCCGTCGCCGCCATGGCTTCGATCAGGGCCGGCGGCCCTTCAGGCGCCACCAGGACCCCGCGAACTGAGCCGATCACCTGAAGCCGCTCGCCCCCGCCGTCCCGTTCGACCAGGGTGTAGAGGCCATCTTGCGGCGCAAGCGCGTCGCGCACCGCCGGGGACCGCAAGGAGGCCCCAATGACGCCCCAGCGAAGGTCGCCGGCGGTCAGGAGGCGGTCGAACACCATGGCCTGATGCGCGCGGTGAAAGGCGCCGACCCCCAGATGCACCACGCCGGTCTTGACCGCGCCCCGGTCATAGCCCGGCCGTGCGACCTCCGGCGGCAGCTTGGCCAGGGTCTCCTGCGACAGGCGCGGGCGGCCGCTCAAAGCTTGTAGGCCGCCTTGGCGAAGTCATAGGCGAGGCCGCGCGCCAGCTCCTGCGCCTCGTCGCGCTCCAGCCGATGTTCCACCACCAGCCGCGCCAGGAAGCCGCAATCCATCCGCCGGGCGACGTCGTGCCGCGCGGGGATGGACAGGAAGGCGCGGGTGTCGTCGTTGAAGCCGACGGTGTTGTAGAATCCGGCGGTTTCGGTGGCCTGTTCGCGAAACCGGCGCATGCCTTCCGGACTGTCGTGGAACCACCAGGGCGGACCCAGCTTCATCGCCGGATAGAAGCCGGCCAGCGGCGCGAGTTCGCGGCTGTAAGCGGTTTCATCCACGGTAAAGACGATCAGGGTGAGCCGAGAGTCGTTCCCATAGCGATTGAGCAGGTCTTTGAGGCCGAAAACATAGTTGGTCCTCATGGGGATATCCGCGCCCTTGTCGCGGCCAAACGCCTGAGCCGTCGCCGGGTCGTAGTTGCGGACAACCCCCGGATGGATCTGCATCACCATGCCGTCGTCGATGCTCATCCGCGCCATTTCCATGAGCATGTGATTGCGGAAGCTGGCGGCTTCGTGCGGCAGGGCCTCGCCCCGCATGACCTTGTCAAAAAGCGCCTCGGCCTCGGTCTTGGTCAGGTCGCTGGTATAGGGGTGCGGCGGTCCATGGTCGGTCGAGGTCGCGCCGGCCGCGCGGAAGAAGGCGCGGCGGTTTTCCAGGGCGCGGATATAGCCCTTGTAGCTCAAGGCGTCCTCGCCGGTGATCTCACCGAGCTTCGCCAGGTCGGCGTGAAAGTCAGGCTGCTCCGGATCGAGCACATTGTCGGGGCGGAAGGCGGTGATCACCCGGCCGCCCCAGCCGGATTTGCGGATCGCCGCGTGGTGCTCCAGCGGATCGAGGGGGTTTTCCGTGGTGGCCAGGACCTCGATGTTGAACCGGTCGAACAGGGCGCGCGGGCGGAACGCCGGCGTGGCCAGGGCGGCCTCGATGGTGTCGTAGTAGAGGTCCGCGACCTCGGCGGTCAGTCTCTGGTCCAGGCCGAACACCTCGGCGAAAACCCAGTCCAGCCACAGGCGCGACGGTGTGCCCCGAAACAGGTGGTAGCGCTCGGCGAACCGGCGCCAGACCATGCGCGGTTCGGTCTCGCCCGGCGTCCCGTCCAGCGCCGCGATGCCCAGGTCCTGGAGCGGGACCCCGGCGCTGTGCAGCATGCGAAAGACGTAGTGGTCGGGCGTGATCAGCAGGTCGGAAGGATTGGGGAAGGGCGCGTTTTCGGCGAACCAGGCCGGGTCGCAATGGCCGTGCGGGCTAATGATCGGCAGGCCCGCGACCTCCGCATAGAGCTCTCGCGCCACCGCCCGCGTCGTGGGATCGGCGGGAAACAGGCGGTCGGGGTGAAGGCGCAGTTCCGGCATGAGATGCATTCCTCGCGCTTCCAGTTAGAGGCCCGCGGGAGCCTGGACAAGCAGCGGGGCGCTACCTAGGGTCCGCGCGGGGAGAGGAGCGCCATTTGGCCGACGATCAGGACAGCCCGGCTCATAGGCCGGCGCGAAGCGAGGGCCTGCCACCCCTGCGGATTCGCGGCGCGCGGGTGATCGTCACCTGTCCCGGGCGCAACTTCGTCACCCTGAAGATCGAGACCGACCAGGGCGTCTATGGGATCGGCGACGGCACCTTGAACGGCCGCGAAAAGGCGGTGGTCGCCTATCTGGAGGACCACGTCATTCCGGTGCTGATCGGCCGCGACGCCCGGCGGATCGAGGATATATGGCAGTACCTCTATCGCGGCGCCTATTGGCGACGTGGCCCGGTGACCATGCGGGCCATCGCGGCGGTGGACATGGCGCTGTGGGACATCAAGGGCAAGGCGCTCGGGGTTCCGGTCTACGACCTGCTCGGCGGCCCGAGCCGGGACGGGGTGCTGGTCTATGGCCACGCCAACGGCGCGGACCTGGAGGAGACCAAGGACGAGGTCGCCCGCTACCTGGACGCCGGCTACAAGGCGATCCGCGCCCAGACCGGTGTGCCCGGCGTGGCCAAGCCCTATGGCGTTTCCCGCGACAAGGATTTCTACGAGCCGGCCGAGGACGAGCTGCCGGTGGAGACCATCTGGTCGACGCCGCAATACCTGCGCCATGCGCCCAAGCTGTTCGAGGCGCTGCGGGTCAGGTTCGGCGACGATGTCGAACTGCTGCACGACGTGCACCACAGGCTCACCCCCAATGAGGCGGCGCAGCTGGGCGAGTCGCTGGAGCCCTACCGCCTGTTCTGGCTGGAAGACCCGACGCCGGCCGAGAACCAGGAAGCCTTCAAACTGATCCGCCAGCACACCACCACGCCGCTGGCTGTGGGCGAGGTGTTCAATTCGATCTGGGACGCCAAGGACCTGATCCAGAACCAGCTGATCGACTATCTGCGCGCCACCGTGCTGGGCTGCGGCGGGATCACCCATCTGCGCCGCGTGGCCGATTTCGCCGCCCTCTGGCAGGTGCGCACCGGCTGTCACGGGGCGACGGACCTGTCGCCCGTCACCATGGCCACGGCCCTGCATTTCGACACCTGGGCGCCCAACTTCGGCATCCAGGAATATATGCGCCACACCGAGGCGACGGACGCGGTCTTCCCGCACGCCTATTGGTTCGAGGCGGGCCGGCTTCACCCTGGCGATGCGCCGGGGCACGGCTGCGACATCGATGAGGCTCTGGCCGCCAAATACCCCTATGCGCCGAAACAGCTTCCGGTGGCCCGCCTGGAAGACGGGACCATGTGGAACTGGTGAGGGCGCCCGCGCCGTCCTGGACCAAATGGGGCGTCATCGCCCTGATCTCCCTGGGCACCATCCTCAACTACCTGTCCCGCAACGCCCTGGGCGTGCTGGCGCCGACGTTGAAAGGCGAGTTCGGCTTCTCGACGGCGCAGTACTCCTACGTCGTCGGCGCCTTTCAGCTGGCCTACACCCTGATGCAGCCCATCTGCGGCCTGGTGATCGACTGGCTGGGCCTGCGGCTCGGCTACGCCCTGTTCGCGGCTCTGTGGTCGGCGGCGGGGATGATGCACGGGACGGCGGGCGGATGGCTGAGCCTGGCCGGCTGGCGCGCGGCGCTGGGGTTCAGCGAGGCCGCGGCGATCCCGGCCGGCGTCAAGGCGGTGGGGGAGTGGTTTCCGGCCGACCAGCGGTCCGTGGGCGTCGGCTGGTTCAACGCCGGCACCTCTATCGGCGCGCTGCTGGCGCCGCCGGTGGTGATCGGCCTGTCGCTAACCTTCGGCTGGCGCGCCGCCTTTGTGGTGACGGGGGCGGCCGGGTTTGTCTGGGCCTGCCTGTGGTGGCTGATCTATCGTTCGCCGCAGGGCGCGCCGGCGCCGACGGCCAATCGGATGGCGTTTCGCGAGATGGCCGCCGTCGCCCGCCGCCCGGCCTTCTGGTCGATCGCCGTACCGCGCTTCCTGGCCGAGCCGACCTGGCAGACCTTCAGCTTCTGGGTCCCGCTCTATCTGTTCCAGGTCCGGCACATGGACCTGCGATCGATCGCCCTGTTCGCCTGGCTGCCGTTCCTCGCGGCCGACCTGGGCGGAGTCCTCGGCGGCTATCTGTCGCCCTGGCTGATGCGGCGGTTCGGGGCGGGGTTGATCCGCTCGCGTGTCGTCGGCGTGGCGGCGGGCGCGGTGCTGATGATCGCGCCCGGTTGCATCGGCCTTGCGCGCGACGCCTATTGGGCCATCGCCCTGTTTTGCGTCGGCGGGTTTGCGCACCAGATGATCTCCGGTCTGATCAACACCCTGACCGTCGATGTCTTCCCCGCGCAGACCCGCGCCGGCGCCAATGGCCTGGTCGGCATGGCGGGCTGGACGGGCGGGTTGTTGTTTTCCCTGGCCGTGGGGGCGCTGTCGGACAGCATCGGCTTCGGCTGGCTGTTCGCCTGCCTGGCGGTGTTCGACATCCTCGGCGCGGCGGTCCTGATCGCGGCGAGTTCAGGGCCGAAGCCCATCCTGCAGGCGATCGCCTGATGGCCACCCTCGCCGATCCGCCGGTCTTCCATCTCGCCGAACAGGACGGCGCGCATCTGGTGCTCAAGGCCGAGGGCGGCGAGACAGCGCACATCTTCGTTTTGGAGCCGGACATCGTCCGCGTGATGGTGCTGCCGGACGGCGAGGTTCGGTTTTCCCGCACCTGGGCCATCGCGCCAGGGCAGGCCGATGTGGCTTATGAAGGCCGGGACCGGTTCGACCTTGATGGCTTCAGCCTGCCGCCCTTTGCGCTGACCAGCGACGACCAAGGGCTTGTCCTGACCACCGAGTGGCTTCGCTTGGAGCTGGCTTGGCGCAATCTGCGCTGCCGCTGGTCGATGCGAGTGGGTGACGGCTGGCAGGCGATCGCCGCCGACCGGCCGACCCAGGCCTATGATTTCGGCTGGTGGGACGGCCGGCCGCGCCACTATCTGCAGACCCTGGCGGGCGAGGCCTACTACGGCCTGGGTGAACGATCCGGGCCGATGAACCGGGCGGGGCGGCGCTTTCGCCTGACCAACCTCGACGCCATGGGCTACGACGCCGAGACCTCCGACCCGCTCTACAAACACATTCCCTTCTACATGACGCGGACGGGCGAGGGGGCAGCGTTCGGCCTGTTCTACGACACCCTGTCCGACTGCGAGTTCGACTTCGGCGGCGAGCGCGACAACTACCACGGCCTCTATCGCGGCTTCGTCGCCGAGCATGGGGACCTGGACTATTACGTGATCGCGGGACCCGCGCCGCTGGAGGTGACGCGGCGCTTCACCTGGCTGACCGGCAAGCCGGCGCGGATGCCCGACTGGGCCTTGGCCTACTCGGGCTCGACCATGGCCTACACCGACGCCCCCGACGCCCAGGCCAGGATGGGCGAGTTCCTGGAGCTCTGCGCCGAGCACGACATCCCGTGCGAGAGTTTCCACCTGTCGTCCGGCTACACCTCGATCGGCGACAAGCGCTATGTGTTTCACTGGAACCGGGACAAATTTCCGGAGCCCGCCGCCTTCGTCTCTGACTATGCGGCCAGGGGCGTCCGGCTCTGCGCCAACATCAAGCCCTGCCTGTTGCGGGACCATCCGCTGTTTGAACAGGCGAGGACGGCCGGCTACCTGATCAGCGAACCCGACGGCGCGCCGCATTGGGTGCAGTTCTGGGACCAGGTCGGCGCCTATATCGACTTCACCAATCCGGACGCCGCCGCCTGGTGGAAGGCGCAGGTGACCACAAGCCTGCTGGACTACGGCGTCGCCGCCACCTGGAACGACAACAACGAATACGAGATCGCCAGCCCCCGCGCTCGCATCGCCGGCTTTGGTCAGCCGCGCGCGGCGGCGGCGTGCAAGCCGTTGCAGCCGCTGTTGATGATGCGGGCCTCGCGGGAGGCTCAGATCGCCCATGCGCCGAACGTGCGGCCGATGGTCGTCACCCGCTCGGGCGCGGTTGGCATGCACCGCTATGCCCAGACATGGTCGGGGGACAACACCACGGCCTGGAAGACTCTGCGCTGGAACAGCCGGATGGGGGTGGGTCTGTCGCTGAGCGGCGTCTCCAGCTTCGGCCATGACATCGGCGGGTTCGCCGGACCCAGGCCCGACCGGGAACTCTTCCTGCGCTGGGTTGCCGCCGGGGTGCTGCTGCCGCGCTTCAGCATCCATTCCTGGAACGACGACGGCAGCGCCAATGAGCCCTGGATGCATCCCGACGCCGTTGGCGCCGTGCGCGGCCTGCTCGGCCTGCGCCATCGCCTGACGCCCTATCTGAAGGAATGTCTGCGGCGATATGCGGAAGACTATGAGCCGGTGCTGCGGCCGGTTTGGGCGACCTTTCCGGATCAGCCCGCAGCCTGGCGCGACCAGGACGCCTTCATGCTGGGCGCCGACCTGTTGGCCGCTCCGGCGTTCGATCCCGGCGTGACGCAGGTGGAGACGATCCTGCCGCGCGGCGCCGACTGGCAGGACTGGTGGACCGGTCGCCGGTTCGCGGGAGGCCGGACGGTCAGCCTGGAGGCGCCGCTGGACCGGACGCCGTTGCTGGTGCGCGCGGGCGCGGTGATCCCGCTGAACCTGGCCCCAGCCCACTTCGGCCGCCACGAGTTTGTGCGCGGGGTGTGGATCGCGGCGCCTGAGGTTGGCGCGATTGGCGGCGGTTGGGTCGAGGACGATGGCGAGCACATCGACGGACCGTCCGCGGCCTGGCGCGTCGAGGGCGAGGCGGACGGGCGAGGGATAACGCTGTCGGTGAGCGTGTCGGGGCCGCTGGAGACGGACCGGCGGGTGACGCTGGTGCTGCCGGGCGCGGAACGGCGGCCGGTCGCGGTGACCTCCGGCCGGATTGTCGGCGAACGCGAGGTCGCTGGTGTGCGGCTGATCGAGGCGGTGGTTGGGTAGTGGCTGCGTCCAACCCTTCCCCGATAAGCGGGGAAGGTTTTCGCTCAGTCCGCCAGGGCCTCATCCGAGACGAACGGGTTGGTTTTCCGCTCCCGGCCAAAGGTCGACATGGGGCCATGCCCGGGCACGAAGGCGACGTCCTCGCCGAGGGGCCACAGCTTGCGGGTGATCGACTCGACCAACTGCTGGTGATTGCCGCGCGGAAAGTCGCTGCGGCCCACGGAGCCCTGGAACAGCACGTCGCCAACCTGGGCGAAGCGGGCTTCGCGATGGAAGAAGATCACGTGGCCGGGGGTGTGGCCGGGGCAGTGGAATACCTCGAATTGGGTCTCGCCCAGGGTCACCACATCGCCGTCGCCCAGCCAGCGATCCGGCGTGAAGACCTTGGCGCCGGGAACGCCATAGCGGGCGCCGGCCTCCTCGATGCCGTCGATCCAGAACTGGTCGTCGGGGTGCGGGCCCTCGATCGGCGCCCCTGTAGCGGCCTTCAGCGCCGCGGTTCCGCCAGCATGGTCCATGTGGCCGTGGGTGATCCAGATCTTTTCCACCGTCAGGCCCTGACCCTCGATGGCCGCCAGCAGCCGGTCAACTTCGCCGCCGGGATCGATCACCGCGGCCTTCCTGGTCTTGGTGCACCAGACGATGGTGCAGTTCTGCTGCAGCGGCGTCACCGGCGCGATCATGGCGCGGATTGGCGGCTCTTGGGCTTCTGAGGCGTCCAAAGCGGGTTCCTGGCGACTGGTTTGATGGCGCGGCGTGCGCCGATCGCTCCTAAACTAGGCGCGGGCCGGCCAAATTCAAACGCCCGAGACGCGGAGGCTAGGCGTTCCGGTCCAATCCGCACACCTTCCGGCCCCTGCCGCCAGCGCCGTTGTGCAAACCGCGCCGCGCAGCTAGCTTAGTTGAAAGTCTTGGCGAAAATTCCGCCAGATAGTGATCGGGGAGAGCCGAATGGCGAACGAAGCGGTGGGTTCCAGCGGGGGCCTATCAGGGATTTTCCGAAAAAAGACCGTGGCTCAGATCCACGCGGAGACCCAGCACAGCGAACTGAAGCGTTCGCTGGGCGCCCTGAACCTGGTTCTGCTCGGCATCGGCTGCATCATCGGCACCGGTATCTTTGTTCTGACCGGCCACGCCGCCGCCGAATGGGCCGGCCCGGCCATCATGATCTCCTTCGTCATCACCGGCACCCTCTGCGCCTTCGTGGCCCTCTGCTACGCCGAGTTGGCCTCGGCCCTGCCGGTCTCGGGATCCGCCTACTCCTACAGCTACGCCTCCATGGGCGAGATCGTCGCCTGGGTGATGGGCGTGCTGATGCTGCTGGAGTACGGGCTTGCCGCCGCGACAGTCGCCGTGGGCTGGTCCGGCTACTTCTGCAGCCTGCTCAGCGACAATATGGGCATCCATATCCCCCTTGCCCTCACGGCGGCCTATGGCGTGCCGGTGACCAATGCGGCGGGGGCAGTGGTCGCTACCGGCATCGTCAATCTGCCGGCCATCTTCATCGTCGGCTGCGTGACGACCCTGCTGGTGGTCGGCGTTTCGGAATCGGCGACAGTCAACAACATCATCGTCGCCATCAAGCTGACGGTGGTCATCGCCTTCATCGCCATCGGCTCGCGGTTCGTGCATCCGGCCAACTGGCACCCGCTGGTTCCGGCGCAGATTCCCGCGCCGCCCCCCGGCACGCCGATGGACATTCCCCACCAGATCGGCCGAGCCCTCTGGGACGTGCTCACGGGCGCCAAGAGCTCGCGCTATGGCCTCACCGGCGTCATCCACGGCGCGGCGGTGATCTTCTTCGCCTATGTCGGCTTCGAAGCGGTCTCCACCGCCGGCGCGGAATCCAAGAACCCGGGCAAGGATATGCCCATCGGCATTATCGGCGCCCTGGTGATCTGCACCGTCCTCTACATCGCCACCTCGGCGGTGCTGGTCGGCATCGTGCCTTATCAATCTCTGGACAACCCCGCGCCTATCGCGACGGCGGTTGATCAGTTGGGCATGCCCTGGTTCGCGGTGCTGGTGAAGATCGGCGCCATCTGCGGCCTTTCCAGCGTGACCCTGGTGCTGCTCTACGGCCAGACGCGCGTCTTCTACACCATGGCCCGCGACGGCCTGCTGCCGCCGATCATCGCCAAGGTGCACCCGGTCCTGAAGACGCCCTGGATCAACACCATCATCGTCGGCTGCTTCACCGCCACCTGCGCCGGCTTCCTCGGCCTCGACACCCTGTCGGACGTGACCAACGTCGGCTCGCTGGCCGCCTTCGCCATCGTCTGCATCACGGTGATCTATCTGCGGGTCACCCATCCGGACATGCCGCGCCCCTTCAGGACGCCGCTGTTCCCGATCACCCCGATCCTCGGCGTGATCATGTGCGCCATCCTGCTGATGAGCCTGATGGCGGTGCCGAAGACCCGCAACTTCTTCCTGGTCTATCTGGCGGTCGGGTTCGTGATCTACTTCCTCTACGGGATGTGGCACTCCAACCTGCGTCGGGGCATCACCGTCGATGGCCACGAGGCCGAACCTGCCGAGTTGCCCCACGTCGGGGGGTAAGGCGGAGGACCTGTCCGGGGTCCGACTTCCGATCCACGAGGCGCTGCCATCGCTTATGGCGGCGCTTCAGGTTCAGACCCGCGCGGTGCTGGTGGCGCCGCCGGGCGCGGGCAAGACTACCGTTACGCCGCTGGCGCTGCTGGAGCAGTCCTGGGTCACGGGCAAGATCATCGTCCTTGAACCCCGGCGGCTGGCGGCGCGCGCAGCGGCGGCGCGGATGGCCGCCACCCTGGGCGAGGCGGTTGGCGAAACCGTGGGTTTCCGCGTTCGGCTGCAGTCGCGCATCTCCGGCCGCACTCGGATCGAGGTGGTCACCGAGGGCGTCTTCACCCGCATGATCCTGGACGATCCCGGCCTGGACGGGGTCAGCGCGGTGCTGTTCGACGAGTTCCACGAACGCAGCCTGGACGCCGACCTGGGTCTGGCCCTGGCCTGCGACAGCCAGTCGGTGCTGCGCGAAGACCTGCGCCTGCTGGTGATGTCCGCGACCCTCGACGGCGCCCGCGTGGCCGCCGCCCTGGGGGATTGTCCGGTGATCGAAAGCCTGGGGCGCCAGTATCCGGTGGAGACCCGCTACGCCGGCCGTGGCGCGCCGCTGCGGCTGGAGGATCATATGGCCCGCACGGTCCTGTCCGCGCTGGGCGAGACCGACGGCGACCTGCTGGCCTTCCTGCCAGGGCAGGGGGAAATTCTGCGCACCCGCGATCGACTGTTGGAGCGACTTCGCGATCCGGCCGTAGACATCGAGCCGCTCTATGGCGCGCTTGATCCCTCGGCGCAGGACCGCGCTATCGCTCCGGCGCCTGTGGGCCGCCGCAAGGTGGTGTTGGCCACTTCGATCGCCGAGAGCAGCCTGACCATCCAGGGGGTGCGGGTGGTGATCGACTGCGGTCTCGCCCGTGTGCCGCGATACGATCCCGCGCGCGGGCTCACGCGGCTGGAGACGGTGCGTGTCTCGCGGGCTTCCGCCGACCAGCGCCAAGGCCGCGCCGGCCGCACCGCGCCGGGAGTCTGCTACCGCCTGTGGGATGAGGCGGAAACGCGCGCCTTGCCCGCCTATGCGCGCCCGGAAATCCTCGAGACCGACCTGTCGCGCCTGGCCCTGGACCTGGCGCAATGGGGCGCCAAGGACGCCGCCGCGCTGGTCTTCCTTGACCCGCCGCCCGCCGCCGCCCTGCGGGAGGCGAGGGGATTGCTGGCGCAGCTTGGCGCCCTCGACGAGCAGGGCGACCTCACCGCTCATGGCAAGGCGATGACCTCGCTGCCCCTGGCGCCGCGACTGGCGCATATGGTGCTCAAGGGCGCCGGGCGCGGGGCCGGCGCCCGCGCGGCCGGCCTGGCTGTGCTTTTGGGTGAGCAGGGGCTGGGCGGCGCCTCGCCGGACCTCACCGACCGGATGTCGCGCTGGATGCGGGACAGCGGACCCCGCGCCAAGGACGCCCGGGCGCTGGCGGCGCGCTGGGCGCGAGGCGCGGCCAGCCCTGCTGGCGATATCAACGACGGCCTGCTGCTGGCCGAAGCCTTTCCGGAGCGGATCGCCAAGGCCAGGGGCGCCGCGGGTGAGTACCAGCTGGCCAATGGCCGCGGCGCCTATCTCGACGCCGGCGACGGCCTTGCTCGTGAGACCTGGCTCGCCGTTGCGGAGCTGGGCGGCGGCGAGACCCGTGATCGCATCCTGTCGGCGGCCAGACTGGACGAGGCGGACCTGCTGGAAGGGTTCGCGAGCCGGATTCAAACTGTCGATGAGCTCGAAACCGATGACGCCGGCCGCATCCGCGCCCATCGAATCCGGCGTCTCGGGCGGATCGTGATCGATCGCCGCCGCATCGAGAACCCCGACCCGGCGCTGATCGCGGCCGCCCTGCTGGACCGGGTGCGCGACCAGGGCCTGTCCATGCTGCCCTGGGGCGAAGCGTCGGAGCGGCTGCGGGCGCGGGTCGCCTTCCTGGCTCAGCTGGGCGGCGACTGGCCTGACCTGTCGGACGCGGCCCTGATCAAGGGGCTTGACGATTGGCTGGCGCCGGTGCTGGCCGGCAAGACCAGTCTCGCAACGATCAAATCCGGCGACCTGCATGCGGCCCTGCGCGATCTGATCGCCTGGGACGCGCAGGCGCGCCTGGAGGTTCAGGCGCCCGAGGCCTGGACCGCGCCGACGGGGACGCGCGCAACCATCGACTATGCGGCCGATGGCGGGCCGCGCATCGAGATCAGGGTCCAGGAGTTGTTCGGGCTGAACACCCACCCCAAAGTCGGCGGAGACCGCATCCCGCTGACCCTGGCTCTGTTGTCCCCCGCGCGCCGACCGATCCAGACCACGAAGGACCTGCCGGGGTTCTGGAGAGGCTCCTGGGCCGATGTTCGCAAGGATATGCGCGGGCGTTACCCGAGGCATCCGTGGCCGGAAGACCCGGCCTCGGCGTCGCCCACCACCAGGGTCAAGCCGCGCTCGTAAGGCTCAGCCTGTCACCGCATAGATCATGATCCCGGTGGCCACGGACAGGTTCAGACTGTCGGCGCGGCCGCGCATGGGGATTTTGACATGGACATCGCAGACGGCGGCCAGGTCCGGCGGCAGGCCGGCCTGCTCATTGCCCATCAGGATCAGGGTGGGCGCGCGATAGGGGGCGTCGCGATAGCCGTTGGTCGCGGTCAGCAGGGTGCCGACCACCGATCCCGGCCAGGCGCCGCGCCAGGCGATGAACTCGGCGACGCTCGCCTTCACCAGGGGAACTGCGAAGATCGACCCCATGGTCGCCCGCACCGCCTCCACCGAATAGGGGTCGCAGCAGTCGCCGACCAGGATCACCCCGCCACAGCCGGCGGAATCGGCGGTGCGGACGATGGTTCCCAGGTTGCCGGGATCGCGCACGGCCTGGAGGGCGACCCAGCAGGTCGCATCGCTTGGCCGCAGGTCTGCAAGCGTGGTGAAGACCTGGGGAAACACAGCGACCACGGCCTGGGGATTGTCCCGCCTGGAGACCTTTTCCAGGATGTCCCGGCTGACCTCGATAACTTCGCCGCCAGCGTCTTGGGTCGCCTCGACAGCACGGCGGAGCAGGGGGTGGCTGGTCGCCTCCGGGCCGAACATCAGGATCCGAGGGGACCGCCCCAGGTCCATGGCCTCGATCACCAGCTTCAGCCCCTCCGCCAGGAACAGGCCGCTCTCCTCCCGCTCCTTACGCAGGTGCAGGGCGCGGACGGCCTTGACCGTGGGGTTGGTCAGGGAAGTGATCTGGCGCGCGCTCACGGGCGGAGGCTCGATGGGGCACTCCAGCGGGCGAAGAAGGACAGGCCGACGCCTCGGTCGCTGGCGTCTTCCATCAGCGCCAGTTCGCCCCAGTCTATCTGACCGCCTCGCCCCGCCATGGCGTCGGCAACCAGTCCGGCCAGGGACAGGCCGGATATCCGCTCGGCATAGCCATTGAGGATCAGGAAGGAGGCGTCGTCCGACAGCAGGCTGACGCAGAGCTTCAGCAGTTCGGGCAGGTCCTCGAACAGCCGCCAGACCTCGCCCGTGGGGCCGCGGCCGTATTTGGGAGGATCGAGAATGATGCCGTCGTATTTGGAGCCCCGGCGAACTTCGCGCTGCACATAGCGGCGGGCGTCCTCGCAGATCCAGCGGATCGGCCGGTCGGCGAGCTTGGCCAGTTCGGCGTTCTCCCGCGCCCAGCCGATCGCTTTTTTCGACGCGTCCACATGGGTGACGGCCGCGCCGGCGTCGGCGCAGACCAGGCTGGCGACGCCGGTGTAGCCGAACAGGTTCAAGACCCGCGCGCCGGCAGGACCCGCGCGCAGCCGCTCGCTCAACCAGGCCCAGTTGGCGGCCTGCTCCGGAAAGAAGGCCAGGTGGCGAAAGGCGGTGAGGCGGCCGTGAAAGCGAACGCCGTTCCAGCTCATGGGCCAGGCGTCTTTAGGCCGCGTCTGAAACCGCCAGTGGCCGGCCTCGTCCTCGTCGGTGGGGTCGAAGACGGCGTCGGCGGCGGACCAGGCGGCCGCGTCCAGGCGCGGCGACCACAGGCACTGCGGCTCCGGCCGGACCAGGCGATAGGGGCCGCATCGCTCCAGCTTCTTGCCGTCGCCGCTGTCGATCAGGGCATAGTCGGCCCAGCCGTTCGTGCGCATGACGATCGGGCCGGTGGCGATGACGGGTTTGTTGGACGCGGTCATGTGCGCGGCTTACGCGGATTGGACCCGCGACGTCCAGACTCCTTGACCGGGCCGGCTTCCGCAACGAAAAGCAACAGACAGGGGCCGCGTTACTGCGCAGGGTGGATTTTGATAGATCAGCGTGTTCGTCGGCGGGGGGATTCGTCCGCACCCGCCGCTTTGAAAAAGCCCGTCCGATCGGCCCGCAAGGCTAAGGGCGACGGTCATCTGCGCCGAGCGGAAATCCTGCACGCCGCCGAGGTGATCTTCGTGCGCGACGGACACGCGGGCGCCACCATCCGCAAGATCGCCGACGAGGTCGGCGTGTCCTCCACCGCCCTCTACATGCATTTCCGCGACAAGGATCAGATCCTCAGGGAAATCTGCCAGACCGCGATGGCCATCATGCTGGCCAACAATACCGAGATTTCGCGACGGCCGATCGACGCCGCCAGCCGGGTGCGGATGATGCTGCAGGCCTATATGGATTTCGGCCTGGAAAACCCCAACGCCTATCGTCTGGTGTTCTGCGAGTCCGTAGACGAGGTCGCGCCCGGGGGCGAGGATCTGACCGGCGATCTCGGCGCCCAGACCTATGAGCGCTTCAAGAGTGTCGTCGCCGAACTGGGCCAGGAGGCGCGGCTGCAGTATGGCGATGTCGACACCGCCACCCAGATGCTGTGGATGACCTGTCATGGCCTCGTCGCCCTGCGGATCACCCGGCCGAACTTCGAGTGGCGGCCGACCGAGGAGTTGGCCGCGGTGATGCTGGACAGCCTGCTGCACGGACTGGTGACCGACTAAGGCCCGCCCGTCCATCGGGCGAACGCAAACCCGGGATAACCCCAGACAGCAAAGAGCCCGGCGCTGGGCCGGGCTCTCGCTAGATCTCAAACCTTAGGTCTTCGCCTCGGATCAGAAGTTGATCGAGATGGTGGACCGGCGGTTCAACGGTTCCTTCACGCCATCGGGCGTCGGGACGGCGAGATCGGTCTTGCCAACCCAATCCACCTTCATGACGTCCTGACCAACACCCAGGCCCACCAGGGCGTCGGCGACGGCTTTGGCGCGGCGTTCGGACAGACGAAGGTTGTACTTCACGCTGCCGGAGGTGTCGGTGTGACCGACCACCACGATGCGGGTGGCGTGGCCGTCAGTCGCGTACTGGGCGGCTTGCTTCACCACGTCCTGGGCTTCCGGGGTCAGGGCGTACTGATCGAACGGGAAGTAGACCACGAAGTCCTTGGCCACGAACGCCGGAGGCGGCGGGGGCGGGGGAGGCGGTTCCGGCGGCGGCGGGGGGGGAGGCGGCGGCGGGGGCGGCGGCGGGGGCGGAGGCGGAGCCTCTTCCGGACCGAACGCATACCTCAGGCCGACCGAGACCGAATTGTCTTGGTAGTCCGTCGTCCGGATCGGGCAGGCCGCCGGGAATTGACAGTTCAGGTGGAACTTGCCGCCGTTGAGATAGCGGTAGGTGAAGTCAACATTCAGGCGATCGCTCGCGGCCCAGGTAAGACCGCCCAGACCTTGGAAGGCGAACTCGGTTTGGCCGCTGCTGACATATCGCAGGCCGGTGCTGGCTTGTTCCTTGACGTATTCCTTGTCGGCGCCGATGCCAACGCCGAAGAAGGGATGGACCTTCCATTCCGGGGCGACGTCATAGATGAGGTTCACCATGCCGGCGCCGTCATCATAGTGACCGCTGGTAGAGAACCCGTCGGCGTGACGGGTCTTGTCCTGACGGAACGACCCTTCGATTTCCAGCCGCCAGTTGGGCGTGAACTGGTAGCCTACACGACCGAAATAGGCCCAGTCCGTGTTCTGAAACAGCGGAAATTCTTCGCCGTTGGTTTGGGTGCCGTGGCTGTCGAACGGCTCATGGCCGCCGATGTCCAGGGCGCCGTACCAGCCGTCTGGCGAGGCCGCCGCGGATGTGGCGAAGCCAGCCAGCGCAGCGAGCGCGGCCCCCGCCATGATTAAACGCTTCATGTTGTAGTCCCCATCTCAGGATGTGCTCGAACCGACACCTGCCAGAGAATGGGGGTGAGCGTAAGCGCCGCGCGTCCCCCGACCTCCCGGCCGTCGCGATGAAAACTCCGCTCTTCGATTAGCGTTGCAGCCAAAGGCGAAGCTTTTTGCACTGCACGCGAAACCGTTGCAAAAATAGCACAACACACGCGGCCGTAGCCGCGTTCGCCGGGTCGATCAGCGAGGCGTTCCGCCCCCGTCCGCGCCGACGTCCGCATTGCCGCCGCCAGCCACCGCGGCCGATTGCGCCGACACTGCGATCGGCGGCGCGCCGCCATAGACATAGCCCCCGCGCTTCAGGTCGGCCGACAGGATGATGGGCGCCGAGCCGCCGCTCAGGCGCGCCCGATAGACTTCGGTCGATTCCAGCACCCGCATCACATAGTTGCGGGTTTCGCTGAAGGGGATGCACTCGATGAAGTCGACCGGATCGACCGAGCCGCCGCGCGGGTCGCCGCAATAGCCGGCCCAGTCCGCTGGCCGCCCAGGACCGGCGTTATAGGCCGCGGTCGCCATGACATAGGAGCCGCTGAAGCTGTTGACCAGTTGGCCGAGGTAGGAGGAGCCCAGGTGCATATTGTAGTCCGCGTCATCCAGCAGGGCCGGCTGATAGGACTCGCCCACGTGCCGGGCGACGACCCTGGCGGTTTCCGGCATCAGCTGCATCATGCCGCGCGCGCCGACGCCGGATCGGACATGCGGATCGAAGCCGCTTTCCTGGCGGGTGATGCCATAGACGATCGCCGGCTCGGCGGAATCGGGGGTGGCGGAAATGCTGTGCAGCGGATAGCCGCGATCGGGCAGGATGAAGCCGTGCTGGGCGCCGCTGCGGACCACGCGCATGGCCAGGTCCTGGTCGCTATAGCCCCGCGCCATGTCCACCAGCAAGGCATACTCCTCGGCGCTGGGCAGGGTGTCGGCAGTGTCCAGGATGAAGGCGCGCAGCAGTTCACGGTCCCCCAGGTCGCCCAGCATGTGGGCCGCGCGGACAAGCTCGCGGCCCTCGAACCGCGCCCGGTCGGCGGGGTCGATCACCGGGTCGTGGCCCAGGTTGATCTGGGTCACCCCGGCCTTCTCGGACGCCAGCAGGCCGTAGAAGGTGGTGTAGAAGCGAGCGCCTTCCAGATAGAAGGCCTTGGCGGCGTCGTCCGCCCCCATGGCCTCGGCCGCCCGGCCTCGCCAGTAGTAGGCGCGGCTCTGGGTGATCGGCGAGGAGCCCACCCGCTGGATGTTGGCGAAGTGGGCGTCGGCGGTGGCCGGATCGTGCAGCTTATCCAGGGCCAGCCAGCCCGCATAGAATTCGGCTTCGCTATAGTCCACGCCAGAGCTCATGCCGGTGTTGGTGGCCGCGGCATAGGCGGTGCGATAGTCGCCGTTCCTCAGCGCCACATTGATCAGCTGCCGACGCAGGGTCCAGATCCGTCCCGACGCCTCCTCGTTGGGGATCTGGCTGGGGAAGCTGGGGATCAGGCCGAGGCTGACGGAATCGAGGTTGCGCTGGCGAAAGTAACGGGCCCGCTCGACGGCGAGGCCCGGATCGTTGGCGAGTTCCGCGGGCACGCGGGCCACCAGTTCGCTGGCGTTGGCCCGGTCTTCGCGCAGGGCCATCTTGGCCTGGGCCAGGGTCTGCTGGTCCGGCGGCAACAGGGCCAGCATGTCGTGGGCGGCCGGTCCCTGCTGGCCGAACATCAGGCTCTCGGTCCGGGCGATATGGTCGTCGGTGGTCAGCAGATCGCCGAACCGCGCGAGCATGGTGCGCTGGACGTCGGCTTCAAAGGTATGGTTGCGCCACCAGCGCCGGATCAGGTCCTGCGCCGCCTGCCGGTCGCCGGTCTGGGTGTAGGCGGAGGCCAAGGCCATGGCGCCCTGGGCGCTGAGCGGCTCGGCGCCCTGGAACCACGCGATAACCCGGGCGGGGTCGAGGCCGGAGGTTTCGATGGCCTTTTCGGTGGCCACCTGCCGGCGCGTTTCGCGGGGCCAGCCGGCAAGGTCGCGCCTGGCCTGGTCGAGCTGGAAGAAGGAAAGCTGTTCGCCGTCGGCGTCTATGGCCGCCCATAGGGCGACCTTGCGCGCGACCGGGTCGCTGATCGACGCGGCGACCGCGGCCGCCCCCTGGCCGCGCCTGGCGTCGGAGATGGCGATGGACAGGGCGTCACGGTCGGCGTCGGAAAGGCCGCCAGAGGTGGCGAGTTGGGGAAACTGGGCGTAGGGTTGCCTCGCTTGACCGTAAGGCGCCGTCGGCGCGCCGATCGGCTGAGCGTCCGCGATGGAGGTTATAAGCGCGACCGAAGTGAGGGCCATGAGGCCGCGGCCGATCGAGGACGCCAAATCCAAGCCTTTCCGAGTGTTACTGCGGTTGCAGCCCCCCTGCCGCGCGCCATATTGTCCGCCACCAACACGGCTGCAAGCGCAGTCGCCTAACATCACGGCTTTTTGCGTTTCCAATGACAAAACTTCGCTTCCAAGGCGTGCTACCGGCGCTGATCACCCCGTTTCAGGACGGGAAGGTAGATGAGAAAGCTTTCGTCGCCCTTATCGAGCGGCAGATCGCCGGCGGGGTGCATGGCCTGGTGCCGGCGGGCACCACCGGTGAATCGGCGACCCTGAGCCATGAGGAACACAGGCGCGTCGTTGAACTGTGCGTGCAGACGGCGGCCGGCCGCGTACCGGTGATCGCTGGCGCCGGCTCCAATTCCACCACGGAGTCCATCGAGCTGACCCAGCACGCCAAGTCGGTGGGCGCCGACGCGGTGCTGATCGCCACAGGCTACTACAACCGTCCGAGCCAAGAGGGGCTGTACCGGCACTTCGAGGCCGTGAACAACGCCGTCGACATTCCCATCGTCGTCTACAATGTGCCGTCGCGCACCATCGTCGACATCGGCAACGACACCCTGGCGCGGCTGTCCAAACTGCCCAACATCCTGGGTATCAAGGACGCCACCGGCGAGGTGGCGCGGGTGAGCCAGCAGTTGAAGGTCTGTGGCCCCGACTGGGTGATGCTCACCGGCGATGACCCCACCGGCCTGGGCTACATCGCCCACGGCGGCCATGGCTGCATCTCGGTCACCGCCAATGTCGCGCCGGAAGCCTGCGCCAGCTTCTATAACGCCTTGATGGCGGGCGACTTCGTCACCGCTCGCACTTGGCAAGCCAAGCTGATCACCTTGCACAAGGCGCTGTTCGCCGAGCCGTCGCCGGCGCCGACCAAGTTCGCCCTGGCCCAGCTGGGACTCTGCTCCGAGGAGGCGCGCCTGCCCATCACCCCCTGCACCGACGCGGTAAAGCCGCTGATCCTGGCCGCGATGGCCGAGGCCGGCCTTGCCTGAGCCCTTGCCCCAGAAGCTGATCGCCGAAAACCGGCGCGCGCGGTTTGACTATTTTCTTGAGGAGACCTTCGAGGCGGGCATCGCCCTGACCGGCACCGAGGTGAAGGCGCTGCGCCTTGGCCGCGCCAACATCGCCGAGTCCTATGCCGGCGCCGAAGGCCGCGAGATCATGTTGATCAACGCCAACTTCCCGGAATACGGGCCGGCCAATCGGTTCAACCATGAACCCAAGCGCACCCGCAAATTGCTGCTGCATCGCAAGCAGATCGACAAGGTGCTGGGCGCCATCCAACGCGACGGCAAGACCCTGATCCCCACCCGGCTCTACTTCAACGACAAGGGGATGGTGAAGCTGGAGCTGGCCCTGGCCAAGGGCAAGAAGCTGCACGACAAACGCGACACCGAAGCCGACCGCGACTGGAAGCGCGAGCAGGGCCGGCTGATGCGCGATCGCGGCTAGCCGGCCCCGCCTTCGTAAAGGAAGCTACCAGGGCTTCTGGAACGAACTTTCGTGCAGCCAGTGGATCTGGTCCGCGACGCCGTCCAGGCGGGCTTCGAGGGCCACACTCTCATTGTCGGTCAGCTGGCCGTCATGGTTGTCGCGCATACGGTCTTCGTCGGCGCGGATATTGTCCATCTCGTGCTTGACCCGGTCATACTCATGACCGTCCACCGAGCCATCGTCCCTGGCCTTGTCCAGGCGGCTGAACAGCCAGTGTTCGCGATCTTTCAAGGTCCAGTTGCCGTGGTCGGCGACCACCGCGTTGGCATCGACGGGGGCGCCGACATAGGACTGCGCGTGGGCGCGGCCCATGGGCAGGGCCGCGGCTACGAGCGCCGCGGCGCCAGCAAGGATAGGTAGGGCAATACGCGTCATAGGGCTTCTCCGCGCCATTGGCCCCTCCGCATCAAATCAACGCGTGACACGCGCTTCGGATGCAGGCGGTTCGCATCAGGAGGGCTTTGGCGCCGGCCGTCGCCGCACGCGTGGACTCTCGGCCTTGGCGGCCGGCAGGCGAATGTGGAACACCGATCCAACGCCTGGAGTGGACTCGCACCAGATGGCGCCACTCTGCGCAAGGATGGCTTTGCGCGCCAAGGTCAGGCCGAGGCCGCTGCCGACATAGTCGGACGCCGTATGCAGGCGAAACAGCGGTTTGAAAATCTCGGTAAGGTATTCGGCCTCAATGCCCAATCCATTGTCGGCGATCTCGATCAGGCAATATTCCGCGTCCGGCCTGGCATGCACTTCAACACGCGGGATTGGGCTTTGGTTGTACATCAGGCCATTGACCACAAGGTTCTGCAGTACCTGGATCATCAGAGTCTCATTGCCGCGGGCGAAGCAGGGACTATCGGGCGTGACAAATTCGGCCGCTCGCTCGGCAAGATAGGGTGCGATCGAGGCGCGGACGCTATCGAGCGCGTCGGAAACGCTGAAGTCAGAGATCGTCGGCGGCTGGTTGAGCAGGGTGTAGTCCACCATCACATCCACCAGTTTGCTCAGGCGCCGCGCGGCGTCGCCAAGAAAGCCCAGATGCTGCTGAATTTCACCCTTGTTCTCACCACGGATCTCATCGGAAATCAGCCGCGTAAAGGTGCTGATCTGGCGGATTGGCTGTTTGAAGTCATGCGCCAGGGCGTAGGCGAAATTCTCCAACTCACCGCGCTGTTCTTCGATGATGCGGGCCTGTCCGCAGGCGCGGATCGATCGATCGACGGTTCGGCGGAAGGCCTCCGGGTTGAGCCGCGCTTTGGGCAAATAGTCTGATACGCCGCCGCGAAGGGCCTCGGCCACAAGCAGCTCGTCGCCCACGCTGGTCATCAGGATGATGGGGAGGTAAGCGAATCTGTCCCTGAGCCTGCGGGCAAGCACAAGACCGTCGATTTTCGGCATGTTGTAGTCGAGCACGACACAGTCGAAGGTCCGCGCCTCACAGGCCCTTTCCGCCAAAAGCGGGTCGGCGCACTGGTGGACGGCCGCGCTCTGGAAAGCCGTTTGCAGGGCGATCGAAGCAAGTTCCCGATCAATCTCGCTGTCGTCGACGACCAATAGCGACAAGGATCGATCTGAATCGGCTTCCACGTTTGCGAGGAGCGTCAATGCAGTGTCTCGGGGCGAGGCAGCGCCAGTTCGATGCAGGCCCCGTCGGCGCAGTCCAGGAAGGTCAGGTCGCCGCCATGCCTGCGGGCGATGCGTCTTGCGATGGCCAGGCCGGCGCCCGACCCTGAATAGGCGTCCTCGCCGTTCAGCCGGTGGAACATCACAAAGGCTTTTTCCCGATACGGCGGATCGATACCCGGGCCATTGTCGATGAGCTGCAGCCGCCAGAAAGCGTCATCGTGCGCCGTCTCGATCCGCACCATCGGTGAAACCCCCGGTCGCCGGAACTTGATCGCATTGTCCAGCAAGGCGTGGAAGATGATCTCGAGCAGGATAGGATCGCCGTAAACCTCCCCAAGGGGCGCGATCGAAACCTCGGCGTGCGCGGACTGCAGCTCGGTGGCAAGGCGCAGACGGACGAGTTTCATCGTGGGCGTGGCGTCATACTGCACCGCCGCCATGACCCTGTGCTGCGCACGGGAAAACACCAGCAGCTGTTCCATCATCAGCTGACACTTGTCTGTGGATGTCCTTACCCGTGCGGCGTAGGCGCGCTGAGTGTCGGTGAGGTCATCCCCGAAGGTGCTCACCAACAGGCGCGAGAACTCAGCCACGTGTCTGAACGACGTGGCCAGGTCGTGGGATACGATGTAGCTGAATCCGTCGAACTCCTGCTCGATGGCGGCCGATCTCGGATCGGGCGGGGCGAGGTGGTGCGGGCTATGCGGCACGAATTTGCTCGAACGCTGGCGCCGCCGGCAGGACGACAACGGTGAACCAGAAGGTTTCGATCGCCGCGACGACTTCCTGCAGGCGTTCGAACGTCACCGGCTTGACGATATAGCCATTGGCGTTGAGTTCGTACGACTTGAGGATATCGATGTCGGCCTTTGAACTGGTGAGGATGATCACCGGAATCCGTTGAAGCGCCGGGTCTGTCTTGATCGCCTGGAGCACCTCGCGTCCGTCCATGCGCGGCAGATTTAGATCCAGCAGAATGACGTCGGGTCTTGGCTGATCGGCGTAAGGGGGCTCCCGACGCAGCATGGCCATGGCCGCTTCGCCGTCGCCGGCGACCGCGAGGTTGTTATTCACCCTGGCGCTCAGAAACGCCTGTCGGGTCAGAAGGACGTCGCCATAGTTGTCCTCGACCAGCAGCAGCTCGGCGGGTTGGCCGCGGGATGCAACGGTCTGGCTACCCATTTGCGACATCGTGCTGGATCCTTATCGTGAAGTGAAAGGTTGAGCCCTCGCCCGGGACCGACGTGACCCAGATGCGGCCGCCAAAGCCGTCAACAATCTTGCGGCAGATCGAAAGGCCGAGGCCCGTTCCGTAGTAGCTGCTCTTGGCGTGAAGCCGTTTGAAGGGCTCGAAGATCTGATCGAAGTGGCGGGCCTCGATTCCGATCCCGTTGTCGGATACCGAAAACTCCCAGAACCCGTCCTGTTGCTCAGCCGAAACGTGGATGCGGGGCGTAACCCCTTCGGCGATATATTTCAGCCCGTTGCCGATCAGGTTCTGCATCAGCCGATTGAACCGGATCGCATTTCCGAACACCGTCGGCATCGCGCCATGGGTGATTTCGGACTGCGACTCGCGAATGGACTCGTGGAGGTTTTCGAACACCTGCTCGAGCACCACCTCGGACTCGAACCACGATCCCCGCTCCGCTTCCAACCCAAGGCGGCCAAAGTCCACCAGATCGTCCAGCAGGTCCTGCATCTGGGCCGCCGCCGACACCGCCAGGGTCAGATACTCCCGGCCCTGTTCGTCAAGCCGATCGCCATATTCCTTTGACAACAATCCGCAGAACGCCGCCACCATGCGCAGGGGCTCCCTGAGGTCATGAGAGGCCACGTGGCCGAAGTATGATCGCTCCAGATTGGACGCTGTCAGCTGTTCAATCAGCTTTTCACGCAGGTCGCCCGCGCGCTTTCGCTCCGACACGTCCCGCAGAATGCCGACGTAGAAGGTTTCACCGTCCTGGCGGGCCGAGCCAACGGACAGATCCATTGGAAATGTCTCGCCGTTCTTACGGCGTCCGACCACCTCCCGGCCGATCCCGATGATCTTGCGCTGGCCGGTGCGCCGATAGTTGTCCAGATATTGATCGTGCTCGCCATGATAGGGGGGGGGCATCAGCCGCTTCACATCGCCGTTGACGATTTCATCGGACCTATAGCCAAACATCCGTTCGCAAGCGGGATTGAACATCGTAACCATCCCGCTGGCATCCATCAGGATGATGCCGTCGATGGCCGTATCGACGATGGCGCGGAGGCGCGATTCGATCATATCGGCTTGCTTAGCCAAGCTCCGTATGCCGCTTTGTCTACCCAAAGTCGAAGTGTCGCTGGGTCGTTACGCGGTGTGGTTGGCGTATTAGAGAAATTAAGTGTTGAGATCGACTCGGGTCTGCATGATCAAAAACATCATGGGCCGTGATGTCCGAATCGTCGCCATTATTAGTTCAAATACTTCATGATAATTCCCTGTATGCGCGAGCTTGTCTACCGTGACATTTCGACGCGATATCGATGCCGCCATTAAAACCCGATCGCGCCGACGGCGGGCGAGTTTATTATATCTAATATTTGAGATACTCACAGTTAATTAACAGCTGTTAAGGTTGATGGCCGTTGAGTATTGGGGGACATCATGAGCCTTGCTTTGCTGACCGATCATCAGGACGCCAGCCGCCGGCGGCGCGCGCACGCCCACCCGCTGCTCGCCCACCGACCGTGGGGAATCGACGTCCTGTTGGTCGAGGATGACGCCGCTGACACCAGTCTGATCCTGGAGGTGCTCAGGCAACATTCGGGCGTCTTCAACGCCCGCGCCTCGGATGCACCGGACGTTGCTCTGCGCCAGCTTGCGAGCGGACAGTTCAGGCCGGATCTGATCCTGCTCGATATCCATATGCCACGGATGGATGGGTTCAAATTTCTCCGCGGCCTGCGCCAGATACGGTCCATGGCCAAGGCGCCTGTTGTTTTCCTGACCACCTCCTGGACCGCGAGAGACGCGTCAGACGCGAACAATAGTTCGGCCGCCTTGTTCGTCATCAAACCAGACAGCTACGACGGCCTGGAGACGTGTCTCGATGGGGTGATCCGCAGGGCGCAATCCGGTCTTTGGAGCGCCTAGACATGGTGACCCTATCCAATGCGGCGAGAGCTCGGGCCGAGCAGTCCGAGCTGGGCCCGGGACTGTGCGTGCTGGTCGTGGAAGACAATGCCGCCGACGCCTACTTGATTTGCCGCGCGCTGCGGGATCAGAAACTGGTCACCCAGGTGGTTCACGCCTTTGATGGCGTGGAGGCGCTGCGGATGGTGGAAGACGGGGAGGTCACACCAAACCTTGCGCTCATCGACCTGCATATGCCGCGGAGTGGGGGGCTGAGCCTCATGACCGCCCTGACCGAGGGCTCGGCGCCGGCCTTTCCCATGGTGGTGCTCACGTCTTCAACCGCGCCCGTGGACGTGATGCGCAGCAGATTGAGAGGCGCCGTCCGGGTGATCAGCAAGCCGGAAAGCTACTTTAGTCTCCAGACCCGCCTGGATCGCGAGGTCAGGCGGGTGAGTTCAGGTGTTGGGAGCCGCTAGTCCATGCAATTCGAGACCGGGACCATGCAGACGGAAACATCCGGCTCGAACTTCCCACCTGGCCTGTGTGTCCTGGTGGCGGAAGATGATGAGGCCGACGCCTATCTGATCTGCCGGGCGCTCGCGCGGCAACCGGGGATCGGCAAGGTGGTCCATGTCCCCGATGGCGTCGTGGCGCTTTGGATGGTGGAGCATGGTCAGGTCTCGCCCGACCTGGCGTTTGTTGATCTTAAGATGCCGCGCATCGGCGGCCTGGGTCTGCTGGTGGCGCTGGCGGAGCGCACGGAGTCGGAATTCCCTGTCGTGGTGCTGACCTCGTCCAACGCCCCTTTGGACGCCACCCGCAGTCGGCTGCGTGGCGCGTTCCGGGTCATAACCAAGCCGGAAACGGTGGAAGCGCTGGAGTTCGAACTGGCGTCCGCTGTCGCCGCCGCACGTTCCCGGCGCGCTTCCCGCGATCAGGCTGGATTGTCGAGGGCAAGGTATCTGGGAATACCCTCCACCGCCCACGCGATTGCACTGGAGGAAGACCTTGATCCCCAGGGCGCCGATCCAATCCCAAGGCCGTGGGCTTGAGGGCTAAGCTTCCGCCTCATGCAGATATGCGCGCGCGCGCTCGAAGATCGCTTCGAACATCACCGGCGTCAGCCGCCCGGTGTTCGTGTTGAGCCGCGAGCAGTGGTAGCTGTTGATAAGCCGGTAAGGTCCCGCGTCCATTTCCACCCCATGGCCGCCCACGGAGGCCGAAGCCTTCAGCCCCAGGGTCTTGACCACATTGCGCCGGGCGACGTCGCCCAGGGTGACGATGACCTTCAGCCGCGGCAGGGCGGCGATGCGGGCGGTGAGGAACGGCCGGCAGGCGGCTTCCTCGGCGGGCAGGGGCTTGTTGCCTGGCGGGGCGCAGCGGACCGCGTTGGTGATCATACAGTCGTTCAGCACCAGCCCGTCGTCCGGTCGCGCTTGATACTGGCCCGTCGCAAAGCCGGTCTTGATCAGGGTCTCATAAAGCAGCACCCCGGCGAAATCCCCGGTGAAGGGCCGGCCGGTGCGGTTGGCGCCCATGCGGCCGGGCGCCAGGCCCACCACCAGCAGGCGCGCGTTCACATCGCCGAACGACGGCGCCGGGCCGTTGAACCAGTCGGGGTGGGCGGCGCGGTTCTCGTCGCGATAGGCGACCAGGCGCGGACAGATGGGACAGTCGCGGGGCGGCTCCGCGGGATCAGCTGCTGGGGGCATCAGGCGCTGGCGTCCGCCTCACGCTCGGCGTCGCCCTGGATGAAGCGGGGCAGGGGCGCCCGCGCCGGGCGGCCGATGATGTCGGCCAGGTCGGCCAGGTCGACAAAGCTGTCCGCCTGCCGGCGCAGATCGTCGGAGGCCATGGGCGGCTGCGACTTCATGGTCGAGACCACGGTCACCCGCACCCCGCGCTGCTGCACCGCCTCCACCAGGCGGCGGAAGTCGCCGTCGCCGCTGAACAGGATGATGTGGTCCACGTGCGGCGCCATCTCCATCATGTCGACGGCGATCTCTACGTCCATGTCCCCGCGCCAGCGCTTGCGCCCCTGGCTGTCGGTGTATTCACGGGCGGTCTTGGTCACCAGGGAGTAGCCGTTGTAGTCCAGCCAATCCACCAGGGGCCGGATCGGCGAATACTCCTGATCTTCCACCAGGGCGGTGTAGTAGTAGGCCCGGGTGAGGATGCCGCGCTTGCGGAATTCCTCCAGCAGCTTCTTGTAGTCGATGTCGAAGCCGAGGCCCTTGGCCGAGGAATAGAGATTGGCGCCGTCGATAAACAGGACGATCTTGTCGGTCTGATAAAAAGCCATAATTTCAAAACCTTAAATAAAATAATTCAATGAATGACAATGCGGTCGTGGTCGCCCTGGGCAGCAATCTGAAGGGCGGGTTCAGCTCGGTTCAGGACCTGTTGGATGCAGCCTTGGCGGACCTTCCGGCGGCGGGCCTTGTGGTTGCGAGGCGCTCGTCGTGGTGGCGCTCCGCATCCTGGCCCGACAGGGCCAAGCCTGACTACCTCAACGGCGTTATCCTTGTCGAGACGATGCTTGATCCGCACGCGACCCTTCGAAGCTTGCGCGAAATCGAGGCGCAATACGGACGATTGCGCGACCAGCCAAACGCCCCCCGAACCCTGGATCTCGACCTGATCGCCCACGGCCGCACGGTGCTGGACGATGAAGTGCTGACCCTGCCACACCCCCGCGCCGCCGGGCGCCTGTTCGTCATGGGACCGCTGGCCGAGATCGCCCCCGATTGGCTGCATCCAACCCTGGGCCTGACGGCGCAAGCGCTGGCGGCGAGCGCAAGCGTGGGGCGGGATGCGCATCCGTGCCCCACCTGACCCCTTCGGACGTCTTCCGACTGAGAAAGCTCGGTCGGCGGCCGCAAGCGATCCGGCGGGTGGTCAACAGCGATTAGTCGTATCGCCCAACCGCGCCTTAAGCTTATGGGCGCATGTCCTGCCTGTGCGGGGAGGCGTGCATGAGACATTTTCAGCCGGTCTTGGTTGCGATGCTGCTGGTGTCGGCGAGCGTCTGCGGGGCGCAGACGCCACTGCCCGGCGAGTCTGCCGACCTGATGATTTCCGTGCAGTTGGCAACCGCCGAGATGCAGTCCAGGCAGGAAAACTACCCCCAGGTCCTGGAGTCATTGAAGACGGCGATGTCCGATGGGGTCTACAGCCAGCTGTCCCCCGCCAAGCAATATCAAGTCGCCGTCATGGATGGGTACGCCGCTTATCAACTGGGGCGCTGGGAACACGCGCATGCCGCCTTTGTACGCGCCACCGCCAGTGCAAAGGCCTCGGAGGACGACTGGAACTGGCGGCTGCAAAGCGCCGTCTTTGCCGACGACGGGCCGGACGCCTGGCGCAGCTTCCAGCATTTCATCGCTCAGGGCCAAGCCGAAAAGGTGGTCGGCTTCTTCGGGACTGGTCAGATGACGCGGCTTCAACAACTCGCGAGTGAGCTTCCCAACGGCGTCGACGCCAATCTGGCGATCGGCGGCGCACTGGAGCGTTCCGATTGGGCGCCGGCCGATCCCTATGACAATGCGAGCACCATCTGGCTGCATTACATCCTGGCGCTGGTCGAACATGGCGACATCGCGAAGGCCACCGCCTTGGCCTCGCGGATCGACAATCCGGCCGTGCTGTCGGCCATGGGGGCGGATCGACGTTTCGATCCCATACTGGCGTCCGACCCCTCACGGTTTGATCCAAAGGCGGCGGCGCTTCGCCAACTGACGACGGCGCAGGCGCTGGAGGCGCAATATCCCAACGATCTTGCGGCCAAGATCGCCGTATCGCGAGCCCTCACGGTGATGGGTCGCTATCAGGACTCGTTTGACATCGTTGACAAGGCGGCGGTCGACCTTGTGCAGGCCGACCCGGAAACGGCGCCGATAAACGACCCTCAAAACGCGGACGTGCTTCTGCTTGAGCGGAACGGCGACCTGGTCGCCCTGGGCCGCGAGGACGAGGCCGTCGCGGACGCCACCGCGGCCGCGCTGCATCAGCGGACGTCGTACGCCACCTATTCCCTCGGCCAGCTTCTGGTCTCGGCGGGCAGGCCTCAGGAGGCGCTCAAGTGGCTCAAGGGCGCACGCCGCGATTCCCTCAGCCTGCAGGAGCAGATGAATCTGGCGGCCACAACGGCTTGCGCGGACGCCCAGGTCGGTGACCAGGTCGCGTTGGCGCACCAGCTCGAATTCTTGGGGGCTCACCGGGCCTGGAAGCCTGTCGCCATTGTCGATGCGCTTGTTTGCGCCAATCGTCTGGAAGACGCCGCCGCCGCGATCGAAGCGGATCTTGCCGATCCTCGCGCGCGACTGCCCGTGCTGGCGGCGCTACAGACCCATGCCGAAGATCCCCACATGCCCAAATGGCGAACCATCGTGCACGGGCGGTGGAAGACGTTGCAGTCCATGCCGCAGGTCGCGGACGCGGTGACGAAGGTCGGCCGCATCCGCAACGACGGTCTGACAGCCTGGGAGCTTGAGTTCTAGCGCCGCCCTTCACCGCTCGGCTTCCCGTGGAGGCCAAGGACGTGGCGTCACGGTAACCCCTGCGCCGCCTTGGCCGCCAGGAAGCCGGGCCGACCAGAGACGCGCTCCCAATAGGCCGCGACCTCCGGGCTGAACCGGTGTTCCAGGTCCAGGGTCCGCGCGAGCAGCAGCGCATAGCCGACGCACAGGTCGGCCATGGTGAACCGCCCCGCGCACAGCCACTCCCGATCCCCCAGCGCGCGGCTGAGGTGGCGCAGGCGCGACAGGAACCATTGGGTATAGTCGTCGGCCGCCTGCTTCAGCCGCCGCGCCTCCGGCTCCAACTGGCTGTAGCGCAGCACGATGGTTTGCGGAAAGGTCAGGGTCGCCTCGCTGCGATGCAGCCAGTCGAGCCACAGCCCATAGTCCGCCTCGTCCACGCCCACGGCCAGGGGCGTCGGCCCATACCGCGTCGCCAGATACTGCGGAATCGCCGCCGACTCCGTCATCCGCACATCTCCATCCACCAGCAGCGGAATGGTGCCCAGGGGGTTCTGCGCCAGATAGTCGGGCTGAAGCACTCGGGGCGGGAAGGGCAGGAGGTGCAGGTCATAGGCCAGTCCCAGCTCCTCCAGCGCCCATAGCGCGCGAAACGAGCGGGCGTCATGGCAGTGATAGAGCTCAATCATCGTGGGCGGTCCGTTGAGTGGCTTGCGGCAGGGATAGGTATCATGTCCCCTGATCTCCAGCGCAGGCCCTGTCCGGCGCGGGAAGACTGAAGGAGAAGCCGGTGCGCAGAATGCTGTTCAACCTTCTGGAGCGCCGGATCGAGAAGATGCTGACCCCGTTCCGGGACGGGATCGCGGCCGCCGTAGTCCCGGGTAGCGCCGGGGTGGCCTTCCTCGGTGACAGCATCACCCATATGGGCCGCTGGGACCTGCTGTTCCCGGGCGCCCGCACCAGGAACTTCGGGATCAGCGGCGAAATCTCGGCGCAACTTCTCGGCCGACTGACGCCGGTGATCTCGGTGCGCCCCGACCTCATCCTGATCCTGATCGGCACCAATGATCTGTTCTGGGGCTTTGCGCCTGAGGAGATCGCCGACAATGTCGCCGCCATCATCCGCCAGCTCAAGGCCGCCCTCCCGGACGCGGCCATCGTTCTGCAAGGCGTCATGCCGAGGGCGCCGAGATACGCCGCCCGGGTCCGCGCGCTGAACAGCCTCTACGCCGGCGTGGCCGAGCAGGCCGGCGTGACCTGGCTGGATCTGTTCCCCGCTTTCGATGACGGCGCGGGAAGGATGCGGCCGGAACTAACCTATGATGGCCTGCACCTGCTGGGCGCGGGCTACGCGGTGTGGAAGGGCGTTCTTCAGCCCCTCGTTGCGGCCCACGCGCCAACCTTCCCCGCTTAGCGGCGCGAAGCGGACGCTCTTGCCGAGGCGAATACGCCACCCCAAATCAAGCCCACCACAATCCCAATCTTCAGCACAGCGAGGGCGGCCGCATGGCGCTTGACCACTACATCACCCTTGGCCGCTCCGGTCTGCGGGTCAGCCCGTTCTGCCTGGGCGCCATGACCTTTGGTGAAGATCTGGGCTGGGGCTCGTCCGTCGAGGAATCGCAAGCGATCATCGACCGCTACATCGAGCTGGGCGGCAACTTCATCGACACCGCCAACTTCTACACCAAGAGCCATTCCGAACAGATCATCGGCGACCATATCGGGCGAGACAAGGCGCGGCGGGACCGGCTGGTGATCGCCACCAAGTTCAGCGGCAACCTCTATCCGGGCGACCCCAACGGCGGCGGCTCCAGCCGCAAGGCCATCGTCAGCGCGGCCGAGAACTCGCTGCGGCGCCTGCAGACCGACTATATCGACCTCTACTGGCTGCACATCTGGGACAAGAACACGCCGATCGAGGAGACCATGGCCGCCCTCGACGACCTCGTGCGCGCCGGCAAGGTCCGCTACATCGGCGTCTCGGACACCCCGGCCTGGAAGGTCGCCCAGGCCAACACCCTGGCGCAGTTCAGAGGCTGGTCGGCCTTTGCGGCGCTGCAGGTGGAATATTCGCTGCTCGAGCGCAATGTCGAGCAGGACCTTATCCCGATGGCGCTGGAATTCGGCCTGGGCGTCACGCCCTGGAGCCCGCTCAAGAGCGGCGCCCTCAGCGGCAAATACACCCGCGCCAATGCAGGCGCTCAGAAGGGCGATCGCGGCGCCTTCCTCGAAGGTTCGCTCAACGAGGAAACCTATGCGGTGATCGACCAGCTGGAGATCATCGCCAAGGCGCACGAGACCTCCGTGGCCGCTGTTTCCCTGGCCTGGCTGTCCGCCAAGCCCGGCGTCACCTCGCCCATCATCGGCGCCCGCCGGCTGACGCAGCTGGAAGACAACATCAAGGCGCTGGATGTGAAGCTGACGGCCGAGGAGATCGCCACGCTGGACGCCCTGACCCAGCCCAAGCTGGGTTTCCCCCACAATATGCTGCCGATGGCGCCGGCGATCATCAATGGGGGCGCCAGCGTGAACGGCGTATCCCTGCCGCCCTCCGGCTTCGTCATGCTCAAGGGCGAACAGCCGCGCTGACATGCCCTGGGGCCGTCTCCGCCCTCGCGGCGGGGGCGGCGCCCGACCTATGCGCCCGGTCGCTCAGAGTTCGGCGTCGCGGCCGCCGCGATCGAACTTCTTCTTCTCGATCCCCAGGAAGACCGCCGTCGGCGCCCCCACTAGCAGGACCGCCGCCGCAAGGCCCACGCCGGCGCCGATCCACCCCATCGCGGCGCCGCCGTGCGAGGCCCCGACGATCCAGCCGAGCGGCGGCAAGAGAAAGATCGCCAGAACCACCACGACACACATTCAGCGACCCTCGCACTTCGGAACGGACCAGACGCCGCGCTGGCCAACGAGGTAGCGCGCTTGCCGGACGACCCGTTCCGGTTTGGCGTTCGCGTCGCAGCTGCAGGTCGGGCGAGGGCCGCGCTGTGGATGGTTATTGTATATACAAGTACTCGACCGGTCAGCTGGTTTTTGCATATACAGAAACCGATGGAGATCGAATTCGACTCGGCGAAGAGCGAGGAAAACGAGCGTCGTCGTGGGTTGGCTCTCCCGATGGTGGCGGACTTCGATTTTGAGACGGCCTTGATCGCCGAAGACCGCCACAACGACTATGGCGAGCGCCGTTGGATCGCTCTCGGCCTGATCGATCAGCGGGCCTTCGTGGTGGCCTTTACCTGGAGGGGTGGGCGACTTCGGGTCATCAGCTTCAGAAAGGCCAATTCAAGAGAAAGCGAACGTTATGAATAAGCCAGACCCTGAGCGCCCCGATCTTGACGTCCCCGAACTCGGCGACGATTTCTTTGAACGCGCCAAGCCTGCGCGAGAGGCCATGCCCGCCGACTTCATGGCCGCCGTCCGGAACAAGGGCGGGCGGCCGAGGAGCGATACGCCCAAGGTCGCGGTGTCGATCCGGCTGGACCAGACGGTGGTCGACTATTTCAAAGCCACGGGCAACGGCTGGCAGTCCCGGATAAACGCGGCCCTGGCCGAGGACATCAAGGCGGGACGGGTCTAAGCCCGCCGCGCAATCCTGGATCGCTCAATCGTTCGCGGCTTTTCGCTCAAATACCCGTTATTGGCGTTGCCACGGCAAAAGCCGTGTCATAGACACCCTGCCAGGTTGTTACCGGGGGGCCTGAATGGCGAGGGAAAGTCAGACCAGACCCGCTCACGCGGCTGCCAAGCCGCGCGCCGAGACGTCCCCCGAAGAGGCCCTTGCCGAAATCGAGTTCGAGGCGCTGGGCGACCTGCCCGCCTTCGCCCTTGCAGACTTCTATATCGCCAACAGTGAAGCCCTCGGCCTGGCCGCCCACAACGCCGTCGCGACCCAGGAAAAGCTCCAGGTCTCGGCCCAGTCCGCGACGATCATGGGCGTGGCGCAAATCTTTTCGCAAAGTCCGCCGGCCGCGTCCGACGCGCCGACTACATCACCCGCCGATACGACCCCCAACCAGAAGGACTCTTAAGCGTGGCCATTCCAACACCCGCCAACGGGCAGATCACTGACACCGTCTCCCAGGCCAACATCACCGTGCTCGGCGAGGCGCCGGCCGTGGCGCTCGGCGGCCTGTTCCAGGTGTCGGCCCAGGCCTTCGGACTGATGATGCAGAACGCCGCCAACGCCCAGCAACAGGTGAACATCACCGCCCAGGCGGCCACCGCCCAGGGCGTCTCGCTATTGGCGTCCGTGGCGGCCACGACCTCCGCCAAACTGGCCCAGTCCGACGTGGCCGACAACATGCTGTCGCTGCTGACGGCGCTCAAGGCCACGCAGTAGGCTGGCCCGTCCAAAATCGCCGGCGACGCCGCGCGCCGGGCGGCGGGCGCGGGCGTCCTCGCTCACGGCGCAACCCAACCCGGATACTGGTTTGATGGCTGATCCAACCGACGATGTGAAACCCGGTGCGCCCGTGTCTGGCGCCCCGACCCCGCCAGCCCCATCGGGCGACGAGGGCCCGGCTCAGGCGGCCGAACTGGGCATGGCGAAACCCGGGGCGGCCGCGCAGGACGTCCCGGAGCCCGCCGAGGTCGCTGGCGACGCCTTTGTAGAGAAGGATGTCTCGCAGGAGCAGGCGTCCGCAGCGAACGAAGGCGAAGACGACACGACGGTCAATTCCCAGGCCGCGGAAACCGCCGCCATGGCCAACGCGTTTGCGGCCGAAAGCTCGCCCGTCATCGCCGAGGCCGGCCTGGCCCAGGTGGTGGCGCAGGCGACGGGCCTGGCCCTGCTCAACGCCGTCAACGCTCAACAGAACGCCTATGTCACAGCCAACGCCGCCGTCGCCGCCATCGTCAGTCGCATTCTGGCCCTTGCGCCGACGGACAAGGGAGACCGCGCCGATGGCTAACCCGACGCCAAACACGGCCGCCGCGCCCGATCTTGGTTCGCAGGGGGGCGAGGACAGCTATGAGATGGTCAGGCAGGCCTGCGCCATGGCGATCCAGGACGCCGTCGCCTACCTGCGAAACACCGAACTCATCGCCAACGCCGTGATCGGCGTCGCCAGCCAGCGGCTTCTCGCTAACGTCGACGAAGGCAACGCCGCCGCCGCGATCACCGCCGCGACGTCGTCCGTGACGGCCGCCGCGGAAGCCCTGGCTACCATCAGCGCGGCCGCGACCAAAACGCTGGATCAGTTTCCGCATACGTAGAGCGGCGCGGAGCTGTCGTGGGTTAACGCCTAACGCGTTTGCCAGAACGACGAGTTCAAATTGATGCTTGCATCGCAGGGGCGGATCGGACCCCTCGGGAGGCCTTGGCCCCAGAGACTACTGGAATTGGTGGATGGTCACCGCAATTCACTGTTCAGGTTCGCTATCTGACGGCCCAAAGTAACCTGCTTTGTTAGACTGCTCATCTAACACCAAAACGGGGACACACACATATTGGAAGCTCGGCCCTAGCCGCCGCCGTGGCGGGACCGAACCCCTCAACGCTCGGGAATGGTTGCGTGTCCCCGGATCTCCACGCAACTAAGAGAGGGTCATGAGTTGATGAGTTTTTCGACGTAGTTGCGAAATTTGGGTGAGAAGCCGAACGGATTTTCGGCCCACCAATCTCTCACCCCGCCGGACGAAAAGACGGTCTTGATGCCGCTCGCTTCGGCCATGACGATGCCAGCGTCGCCGGCCCCGAGGTCGGCTTGCGTAAACATGGTCTCGCAGACGTGCAGATACGCGCGCACGGTAGAGTCAAAACGCCATCGATCTTCTGGTGTCAGCGCGCGCCTGTCGCTTATTCCCGAAAGCCAAATCCTGGCCGCCCCGCCGTTCCGCGCCCATAGCAGATTGACTCGATTCAATGCCTCGGAGACCGCGTGATGGGAGGCCGCCCGCGTAGCTTTCGTGTTTTGATGGATTTGGACGCCTACGAAGATGAGGGAGGCGACGACCGCAGCAGAACCGATCGTCTGTGAGACTTGCGAAATATCAGCGAGGGTCATTACGGCTCGTCCTTGCACGCCGCCGGAGAGGCTGACGGATTTCGACCACCCCGAGCTGTTGGGCCGAGCGGGCGAAGCCCATCCGTCCTTACCACCGTCACTTCAGAAAATTGCGGATGCTGTCGGCGATTTCCCGGGCGTGGGTTTCCAATGCGAAGTGGCCGGCATCGAGGAACTGAACGAGCGCGCCTGGGATGTCGCGTTTGAAGGCTTCGGCGCCGGGCGGCAGGAAGAACGGATCGTTCCTGCCCCACACCGCCAAGAGCGGCGGCTTGTGCGTTCGGAAGTATTTCTGGAATTCCGGATAGAGAGCGACGTTGCTCTTGTAGTCGCCAAGGAGATCGAGCTGGACCTCATCGGCGCCTGGGCGAGTCAAATAGAAATTGTCGAGAGTCTGGCCGTCAGGCGACACCATCGCCGTGTCGGGGACGCCGTGCGTGTACTGCCAGTGGGTCGTCTCTGGGGCCAGGAAGGTCCGAAGCGCCTTTCGGTTGGCTTGCGAAGGGTCCCTCCAATAGGCCCGGATAGGGGTCCAGCCGTCGCTGAGGCCCTCCTCATAGGCGTTTCCGTTCTGGGAGATGATGGCGCTGATCCGTTCAGGATGGCGAACTGCCAGCCGAAAGCCCGTCGGGGCCCCGTAATCAAAGACATAGACGGCGTAACGGTCGAACCCGATAACTTCCGTGAAGCGCTCAATGACCCCTGCGACATTATCGAAGGTGTAGCTGAATTTGTCCCGTGGCGGCATGTCGGACTGTCCGAAGCCCGGAAGGTCGGGCGCGACGAGGTGAAACCTGTCGGCGAGCAGCGGAATCAAATCCCGGAACATATGTCCGGCGCTCGGAAAACCATGCAGCAGCAAGAGCTTGGGGGCGGCCGTGTTCCCAGCTTCGCGATAAAACACCTTGAAGCCGTCGGCGTCAGCTGTGCGGTATCTGATAGCGCCCATCAGATGCTTCCTTTCTTGCGGTTCGAACGCGCCGAGGGCCGCTCACCGGTGGACGGCGCGTCGATCGCTTGCTGCTCTTTGGCGTGGTAGTTCATTTGGCGGCGACCGATTGAACCGCTTCCAGGATGATGTCGACGACCGGCTCTGGAGCCGTAACGATCGGTGTGTGATCGACGGCATGCGACCTGATCGCCGCGTTCATGCGCTCGGCCATAAAACGCTGCGTGTCCGCTACGATCATGTGATCGTGCTCGGCGACGAAGTACCACGTCGGAACCGTCTTCCACAGCACTGGCCCTTCCGTAGGAACGGTCATGCAGGAGAACCGCAGCGGTCGCTGCACCGCGGCAAGCACGGCGAGATCATCGGGGGAGGCATTGGGCGCGAAGGCCATGGGGAAGGCGTCATCGGGAAGCCACAGCAGATTGTCGCTGTCGGGCGCCAGCTTCGGCGCCTGCGGATGCGGCTCGGCGCGAAAGAACAGGTCTGTTAGCGCTTCGCCTTCATCGGGCGCAAACGCGGTGACGTAGACCAGCGCCTTCACGCACTCGGCGCGCGCAAGCCCAATAACCGCGCCTGCATACGCATGCGCGACCAGGACGACCGGTCCTGGCGCACGCGCGATGCTCCGATTGAGGGCCGCAACGTCATCGGCCAGCTCAGTCAGCGGCAGCGCCGCCGCGACCGATTTGACACCGTGGGCGGCAAGGCCGGTGATGACCCGCGCCCAGCTCGATCCATCCGCCCAGCCGCCATGGGCCAGCACGACGGTCACTTCCTTCAACGCCATTCCGGACCTTTCACGTCTTCACCCAGCCGGACGGCTTCGCCGATTTGGTCTGTCAAATCTTCCTGGATGAAACAGGTTCTTTAACCGCCACGTCCGTCTGCGCAGGCGACTTCGAGCGTGTTCGAAAGACTTCCTGACTTGCCGGAAGCTAGTCGCAGGTCCGCTCTGGCGGAAATGCCGGTTGGCTAAGGAATCGATGCTTCTCAGCTATGGCAGGGCTTAGTTGGACTTGGTCCTTATCGCTATCGCCTGAATAAAAGAGGGGTTCAAATCAATGGCGCTGCGCCTCGGCCTAGGACCAATTGGCAGCTCGTAGCATATTTAATAGCGTGACGGCCGCGTCTCCCCGCTGCCGTCCCGCAACCGTATAAGCAGAGACGGTGAGGCGAAGGTCGAGGCGCCTCAACGGCACGTGGCTAAGCCCATGCATTTCGGCCCCTGCAACCGTGACGATGGCGACCCCGAGGTTGGCCTTGAGCAAGGCCAGCTGGTCCTCGCGCCGCGTCACGGCGTGAATTGCGGGTTCAAGAATACCGTTGGCCTTCAGCCTAGCCTGGAACTCCTCCGTCAGTTCACAACTGGTGTCGACCACCAGGGTCTCCGAGGTCAAATCCTCGAAGTCGACGTAGGCTTTCGTCGCCAGCCGGTGATCTGGGCTGGCGCCGATCTCACAGGGCAGGTCAAACAGCGGAGAGGCGTCAAGACGTGGCCATACCTCGCCGAGAGGGCCGGCGATGGCCAACTCGGCGGTCCCGGATTTCAGGTACTCGACCACATCGTTGCGCGAGCCGCGATGCAATTTCAGCTGCAAGCCAGGAAAGGCCCGGGACAGCCCTATCAGCATGGGTTCGAGCGGCTTGAGCCCGATCGTGTTGGATAGCGCCAGGGAGAGCGGGACCACCTCTCCATTGAGCATGGAGGCGGCCAACGATTTGGCCAAGCCCGCCGTTTCATAAATCTGCCGCAGCATGGGGAGCACCCGCAGTCCTAGCTCCGTCAGATGTGACAGGTTGCGTTCGCGCCGGATAAGGTCCCCGCCCAATTCGGCCTCAAGGGTCTTGATCGCCCGGGTGAGAGAGGGTTGGGCGACGTTGCAGCGCTCGGCTGCCTTGGTCAGATTCAACGTCTCGCTGACCGCCAGGAAATAACGGATTTGATGCATTTCCATGGCGTCGACCTTTGCGCAGTGATGAGGCAAAACCAATCGCGCCGCCGGCCTCGTCTAGCTTCGCAAACGTCTCAAATACTTGTACCTCATTGTCGGTCATTGAGGTGCAAGTTAGCCGCGCCGTCGAGCTGGCAAATAAACGATGGGCCGGAGGCGGTTCAACGAGCAGAAACACAGCGGAGGCCTGGAGGCGGCCTATGCGTGAGTGCTGTTACTCCTCACCCCTCATGTGGCATTGCATCCGCCCCCCAATCCCTCTATTTTACCCAGTCCCACTCCTATCCGAGAGCGTTCATGGCCCGCGTCACTGTCGAAGACTGCGTCGAGAAAGTCCCTAACCGTTTCAACCTGGTTCTGCTGTCGGCGCATCGGGCGCGGGCGATCTCGGCTGGGTCGGCGATCCTGGTGGATCGGGACAATGACAAGAATCCGGTCGTGGCCTTGCGCGAAATCGCCGACGACGTGGTCGACGCCGAGAGCCTGCGCGAGAGCCTGATCATCAGCCTGCAGCGGGTCGATGAACGCGCCGACGCCGAGGAAGAGGCCGAAGCCCTGCTGCTGCTGGCCGATCCGCAGCACCAGCATATGAGCGAACAGGAACTGGTTCGCGCCCTGCAGAGCGACCGCGACGGCGGTCAAGAGGAGCGGTACTGAGCCCCCCGGGCGCAGAACCCCTGGCCCTTGCGGCGGACGTTTCCACCGCCGCACCCGTAGACACGCCGGTCACCCCGGAGGCGACGGCGCCCGCAGTCGAAGCGAAGGACGCGTCCCCCAAGGATGCGTCCGTTACGGACGCGGCCGCGAAGGCGGCCCGCCCCAAGTTCCTGCGCCAATATGAGCTGATCGACCGGGTCAAAAGCTATGACCCCAGCGCCGACGAGGCCCTGCTGAACCGGGCCTATGTCTATGCCGTGCGCATGCATGGCTCCCAGACCCGGGCGTCCGGCGATCCCTATTTCGCCCACCCCATCGAGGTGGCGGGCATCCTCACCGAATACCGCCTCGACACCGCCAGCATCTGCACGGCCCTGCTGCACGACGTGATCGAGGACACCGACGTCTCCAGAGCCGACATCGACGCCGCCTTCGGGCCGGAGATCGGCGAGATGGTGGAGGGGGTGACCAAGCTGTCGCGCCTGGAGCTGTCGGCCGACTATGCGCGGCAGGCGGCGAACCTGCGCAAATTCATCCTGGCCATCTCCAAGGACGTGCGGGTCCTGATGGTCAAGCTTGCCGACCGGCTGCACAATATGCGCACCCTGGGTTACATCCCCCAGGCGGCCAAGCGCGAGCGGATCGCCCGGGAAACCCTGGACATCTATGCGCCCCTGGCCCGCTCCATCGGCTGCCACCGCATCTGCACCGAGCTGGAGGAGCTGGCGTTTACGCACCTGAACCCGAAGGCCCGCATGGCGATCAAGCGGCGGCTGGAAGTCTTGCGGGGAGAGCAGGGCGGGGCGGTGGCGGTGGTCAGCGGCGACATCTCCGCCAAGCTGGAGGCTGCCGGCCTGTTCGCCCGGGTCTATGGCCGGGAGAAACATCCCTATTCGATCTGGCGCAAGCTGCAGCGCAAGACCATCGGCTTTTCCCAGCTGTCGGACATCTATGCGTTTCGGGTGCTGGTGGCGACCGAGGACGACTGTTACCAGGCCCTGGGCGCCCTGCACCGGGCCTGGCCCTGCGCGCCGGGGCGGTTCAAGGACTTCATCTCCACCCCCAAATCCAACAACTATCGCTCCCTGCACACTACGGTGGTGGGTCCCAAGGGGATGCGGATCGAGATGCAGATCCGCACCGAGGCCATGGACCGGATCGCCGAGGACGGGGTGGCGGCGCACTGGCGCTACAAGAACGACGCCTATGGCTTCGACCAGGAGGCGATGGAGGAGGCCGGCGGGCGCGACCCGCTGGTGAACCTGCGCCACCTGGTCCAGGTGCTGGAAGACGGCGGCGACGGCGAGGACCTGGTGGAGCACGCCAAGCTCGAGATGTTCCTCGACCAGGTGTTCGTCTTCACGCCCAAGGGCCGGCTGGTGACCCTGCCCAGGGACGCCATGCCGTTGGACTTCGCCTATGCGGTCCACTCCGATGTGGGCGACACGGCCGTCGGCGTGAAGGTCAATGGCGAGCTGGTGCCCCTGCGCACGGCCCTGGCCAATGGCGACGTGGTGGAGGTGGTGCGCGGCGCCAAGCCGGTGGGGCGCGAAGACTGGCAGAATCTGGCGGTGACCGGGCGGGCGCGCTCGGCCATGCGTCGGCATATCCGCCAGACCGAAAAGGAAGAGATGATCCGCCTGGGTCGGGCGTCCCTGGACCAGACCCTGGAGCGGGCGGGCAAGTCGCGGGCGAACGTCTCCCTGCGGCCGGCCCTGGACCGGTTCGGGGTGACCACGGACGACGATCTGTTCCACGCCATCGGCCGCGGCCGGGTGGCGCCAGGGGACGTGCTGGACGTGATGTTCCCGGGGCTGAAGGACGCCGAGCGGGAGGCCGCCACGGCGCGGCAGCGGATCGAGTCCGGCAAGGGCGCCCGCCTCTATGTGCGCGGGCAGAAGCTGAAGGCCAGCGCGGTGATGCGGTTCTGCCCGATCTGCAACCCGGTGCCCGGCGACCGCATCGTCGGCATTGCCGAGGGGGATGCGCGCGAGGTGGTGGTGCACTCCATCGACTGTTCGGAGCTGGCGGCGCACGAGGGCCACGATGACGTCTGGCGCGACCTGCAATGGACGGCGGAGGCGGAGCGCAACACCGTCTCCTTCGCACGGTTGCGCGCCACCATCGGCAATGCCCCCGGCGTGCTGGGCCAGGCCTGCACCATCATCGGCGACGCCGGCGGCAACATCGTCGGGGTGCATATGAAGCGGCGGCATTCGGAGTTCTTCGACGTCGACTTCGAGATCGACGTCCGCGACGCCCGCCACCTCACCAACATCGCCGCCGCCCTGCGCGCCTGCCCACCCATCGAGACGGTGGATCGGCCGAGGAGCTGACTTGGGTTGGTTGGGCGAAGCCCAATTTTGACCACGAAGGCACGAAGGACACGAAGGGGCCGGCGTTGTCTTAGGTTTGACGCTAAAGCGCTAAGACGCAAAGGAAGCGCGAAGCGCACTCATTTGGCGCGGCTCTCGACAGATTTGATGCGGGTGGAGCCCGCCTTCGCGTCCTTCGCGCCTTTGCGTCGCCCTCCTTCCTTCGTGTCCTTTGTGCCTTGGTGGTTCATTCTTTCACCCCCAGCGAGGCCCGCGCCGTCTTGTAAGCGAGGCCCTCGCGGCGCAAATAACGGGCGTTCGCAAGCAGACGAGGCCGCCATGACCACTGACGATGTGCTCGAGGAATTCCGGGCGGCCGGCGCCCTGCGCGAGGGGCATTTCATCCTGTCCTCAGGGCTGCACAGCGGCATGTTCCTGCAGAAGAACCTGGTGTTCATGCACCCCGACCGCTGCGAGCGGCTGTGCAAGGCGCTGGCGGCCCTGGTCGAGGAAACCTACGACGACATCGACGTGGTGATTTCGCCGGCGGTGGGCGGGATCATCCCTGGCTATGAGACCGCCCGCCACCTGGGCGTGCCCTCCATCTACCTGGAGCGGGAAGGCGGCGAGTTCAGATTTCGCCGGGCCTTCTCGATCAAGCCCGGCGCGCGGGTGGTGGTGGTCGAGGACGTGGTCTCCACCGGGCTATCGCTGCGCGAAACCGTTGAGGCGGTGGAGAAGGCCGGGGGCAAGGTGCTGTGCGCCGCCTGTATCGTCGACCGCTCCGGCGGCAAGGCCGACTGCGGCGCGCCCCTGGTGGCCCTGGCCAGCCTGATCGTCCCCGCCTATCCCGCGGACGCCCTGCCGCCCGAACTGGCGGCCCTGCCGGCCGAGGAGCCAGGCAGCCGGAGGCTGTCGGCGTGATGGCCGGACACAGCGGGGATGCGCCCTCGTCCTTCGACGAGCTCGGGATGAGGGCTAATGAGGCCCCAGTAGAAATCCTCATGCTGAGCCTGTCGAAGCACAAGGATTTCGGACCCTCAGGTCTCGGGAGGCGCGCATGACGAGACTGCGTCTGGGCGTCAACATCGACCACGTCGCCACCATCCGTAACGCGCGCGGCGAATCCTATCCCGATCCGGCGCGGGCGGCGGAGGTGGCTCTGGCGGCAGGGGCTGACGGCATCACCGCCCACCTGCGCGAAGACCGGCGGCACATCTCCGATTCCGACATCGACGCCCTGGCGGTGCTGACCCGCAAGCGCGGCCTGCCGCTGAACTTCGAGATGGCGGTCACCGAGGAGATGGAACAGATCGCCCTGCGCCATCTGCCCCACGCCGCCTGCCTGGTGCCCGAACGGCGCGAGGAGGTGACCACCGAGGGCGGCCTGGACGTGGCCGGCCAGCACAACCGCGTCGCCCCCGTGGTGGCGGCCCTGAAGGCCGCCAAGATCCGCGTCTCCCTGTTCATCGAGGCCGACCCGAAACAGATCGCCGCCTCGGCCGATGTGGGCGCGCAGGTTGTCGAGTTGCACGCCGGCGCCTACTGCAACGCCGTGCGCGACCGAAACCCCGAGGCTGACCAGCTGTTGCGGCGGCTGCGCGCCGGGGCGGCCCAGGCCGCCGCCCTGGGGCTGGAGGTCCACGCCGGCCATGGCATCGACTATGAGACCGTCGGCGCCATCGCCAGCATTCCGGAACTGGCCGAACTCAACATCGGCCATTTTCTGATCGGGGAGGCGGTGTTCACCGGCCTCGATGCCGCCATCCGCCGCATGCGGGCGCTGATGGACGCGGCCAGGGACGCTTTGAACGATGAGGCCGCCGCTTGATCGTCGGGATCGGCTCTGACCTGTCCGACATCCGCCGGGTGGAAAAGACCCTGGAGCGGTTCGGCGAGCGCTTCACCAATCGGGTCTATACCGAGGTTGAGCGGACCCGCTCCGAGCGCAAGAACGACCGCGCCTCCTCCTACGCCAAGCGGTTCGCCGCCAAGGAGGCCTGCGCCAAGGCCCTGGGCACCGGCATCCGGCGCGGGGTCTTCTGGCGCGACATGGGGGTGATCAATCTGCGCTCGGGCCAGCCGACCATGGCCCTGACCAATGGCGCGGCAAAGCGGCTGGCCGAACTGATGCCCGCAGGCATGACCCCGGTGATCCATGTCAGCCTCACCGACGACTATCCCTACGCCCAGGCGTTCGTGATTATTGAGGCGCGCGAAACCCCGCCTGCCCCCTGAAGGCGAGTTAACGGGCGCGCGGCTTGCTCCTGGAGTATTGAACGTCTAGCTAGACCGCCGGACCACCCCAGGTCGACGACGAGAAAGACTTAATGACCACCGCCGCCAACCGGTCCGCCGCTGTTAACGAGGCGATCGAGATCGCCAAGACCATCATCTATGCGCTGCTGATCGCGCTGGCCCTGCGGGTCTTTCTGTTCCAGCCCTACACCATCCCGTCGGCGTCGATGGAGCCCAACCTGTACCAGGGCGACTACATCGTCGTTTCCAAATACAGCTACGGCTATTCCAAACACTCGATCCCGTTCAGCCCGCCGCTGTTCCACGGCCGCATCCTCAACCATGCGCCGACCCGCGGCGACATCATCGTCTTCAAGCTGCCCCGCGAGGCGGCCACCACCCGGATCGACTATATCAAACGCCTCGTTGGCCTTCCCGGCGACCAGCTGCAGGTCAAGGCCGGGCAGGTCTATATCAATGGCAAGGTCTCGCCCTGGACCACCCCGCCGGCCAAGGCGCTGGCGCACCTGCCGGCGAGTGAGGATCCCTACTGCAGCACCAGCCCCCCCGAACGCCATCTGGAGACCGCGCCAAACGGGCGCCAATACGTGATCCAGAAGTTCCCCGGCTGCGTCAACGGCAACGACACCGCCGTCTATGTAGTCCCGCCCCACTGCTATTTCATGATGGGCGACAACCGGGACAACTCCCTGGACAGCCGCTTTGAACCCGCCATGCCGTCGACCATGACGGGCTCGGCGACCTGCGCCTGGAACCCGACGGTCGACGCCTCGGCCCAGGCCGACGGCGAGCCAGGCGTTGGCTTCGTGCCGGAGGAAGACCTGGTTGGGCGGGCCAGGTTCATACTGGTCTCCTGGAGCCCGGGCGCCTCCCTGTTCAAACCCTGGACCTGGGTGCTCAACCTTCGCTTCAATCGCTTCTTTCACGGTTTGACATGAACCCGTTGGTCGCGGGGCGCTGGGGACTTCACGGGTGACTGAGACGACGATCTCGGCGGCGCCGCCAAGGCCACGCACCGGCAAGCGTGCGGACGTAGAGGTCGGCGCGGCGATCATCGCGGCGGCGGTCGTCGTCCTGCTGACGCGGATATTCCTGCTGCAGCCCTTCGTGATCCCCTCGGCGTCGATGGAGCCGTCCCTCTATGAGGGCGACTATGTGATCGTGTCGACGATGAGCTACGGCCTCAGCCATCATTCGATCCCGTTCAGCCCGCCGCTGTTCCATGGCCGCCTGTTCAATCGCGCGCCGGAGCGGGGAGATATCGTCGTCTTCAAGCTGCCGCGGGAAGCCGCCACCACCGGCTCTGACTACGTCAAACGCCTGATCGGCCTGCCCGGCGACCGGATTCAGCTGAAGCAGGGGCTGGTCTACATCAACGGCGCCCCCGTCGCCCGCAAGCCCGCGCCCGCCGGCGTGGAGGACGACGGCGGCGACTTCATCGAGCCGGTGGCGCGCTATCGCGAGACCCTGCCCGGCGGCCGCACCTTCCTCACCAACAGCTATGGCCCCGACAGTCCGGCGGCCAATACCGGCGTCTATGTGGTGCCGCCGCACTGCTATTTCGTCATGGGCGACAACCGCGACAATTCCCTCGACAGCCGGTTCGATCCGGTGATGCCGGCTGGCGCCGCCCCCTCGGCGACCTGTCCGTGGGACAGCGCCCTGGACAAGTTCATCCCCGGGGACGCCGGGGTGGGTTTCGTGCCGGAAGAAGACCTGATCGGCCGCGCCTATCTGGTGCTGTTCTCCACCAAACCCGGCGTGTCGCTGTTCAAACCCAAGTCCTGGCCATCGGCCTTTCGCACGGATCGGGCTTTCCTTTGGCTCAAGTGAACGATCGCAGCGATGCGGTGCAGTGGGTCGAACGCCGCCTGAAGCACGCCTTCGCCGACGCCGCCCTGCTGGAACAGGCCCTGACCCACGCCAGCGCCCATGGAACCAAGGGCAAGGCGCCAGACAATGAGGTGCTGGAGTTCATCGGCGACCGGGTCATCGGCCTGTTCGCCGCCGAGCGGCTGGCCGAACTCTATCCCGCAGCCCCGGAAGGGGACTTGGCGCCGCGCCTGAACGCCCTGGTCAACCGCAAGACCTGCGCCGACGTCGCGCGGCTGATGGGCCTGGGCCCGGCCCTGCGGCTGTCGGGGTCGGAGACCAAGACCGGCGGGCGCGAGAAGGACTCCATCCTGGCCGGCGCCTGCGAAGCGGTGATGGCGGCCATCTATCGCGACGCCGGCCTGGACGCCGCCCGCGCCGTCTTTCTCGACCTGTGGTCCGAGGCGTTCGACGCCATCGGCGAGCCCCGGCCGCGCGACGCCAAGACCGCGTTGCAGGAGTGGGCGCAGGGGCAGGGCAGGCCGCTGCCGGCCTATTCCGTGGTCGGACGCCGTGGACCTGACCACGCCCCGGTTTTTACTGTAGAAGTCGCTGTCCAAGGCCTGAATCCCGCGCGTGCGGACGGGCGTTCGCGTCAGGAGGCGGAAATGTCCGCCGCCGGCGCCTTGCTGCGGCGAGAAGGCCAACTATGAGTGATGCTACCAGCGCCGGCTTCGCCGCCATCATCGGCGCGCCCAATGCCGGCAAGTCGACCCTGGTCAATCGCCTGGTGGGCGCCAAGGTCACCATCGTTACGCAAAAGGTCCAGACCACCCGCTTTCCGGTCAAGGGCGTGGCCATGGCCGGCCAGGCCCAGATCGTGCTGGTCGACACCCCCGGCATCTTCAAACCCCGCCGCCGGCTGGACCGCGCCATGGTCCGTTCCGCCTGGAGCGGCGCCCAGGACGCCGACGCGGTGGTGCATCTGGTGGACGCCCAGGCGGAACTTGCCGTGCTGGGCCCGCACGGCAAGGCCGCCGACCGCCGCTCGGTGGAGGATGTCGTCTCGATCATCGAGGGGCTGAAGGCCTCCGGCGCCAAGGCGATCCTGGCGATCAACAAGATCGACCTGGTCAAGCGCGACCAGCTGCTGGGCCTGTCGCAGACCCTGTTCGAGACGGGGGTCTACAGCGAGGTCTTCATGATCTCCGCCGCCAATGGCTCCGGCGTCGACGACCTGCGCGAGCGGCTGGCGGCCCTGATGCCGGAGAGCCCGTGGCTCTATCCCGAGGACCAGACCGCTGACCTGCCCGTGCGCCTGCTGGCCGCCGAGATCACCCGCGAGAAGCTCTATCTGCGCGTCCACGAGGAGCTGCCCTACGCGGCCGCCGTGGAGACCACCGCCTTCGACGAGGCCAAGAACGGCTCGGTGCGGATCGAGCAGAACATCTACGTCGAACGCGAGAGTCAGCGGCCGATCATCCTCGGCAAGGGCGGCCAGACCCTGAAATGGATCGGCGAAAACGCCAGGCTCGACCTCATCGAAATCCTCGGCCGCAAGGTGCACCTGTTCCTCTATGTGAAGGTCCGCGAAAGCTGGGCCGAGGAACGGGAGTTTTACGTGGGCCAGGGGCTGGATTTCGATGTCTAGCTGTTCAGCCGCGTAGGGGCCGCTGCAACGCCCGTGCGGGCTTCGACACGCGCCCGTTAGGCGCGGCTCCGCATGACGTAGGAATTTGCAGCCCAAAAAACCACGTCATCCTGAGCCGCCGCAAAGCGGCGTGTCGAAGGACGCACGCGGGCTCCGCAATGCGCCCCACCGGGCGAAAGAATTCGCTATCATCGCCCCATGGACTTCGAAGACGACGCCTTCATCCTTTCGGCCCGCGTGCACGGTGAGAACGGCGCCATCGTCGAGCTGCTGACCGCCGAGAACGGCCGCTATGTCGCCCACGTGGCCGGCGGCGCGTCGCGGCGGATGAAACCCTTTTTGCAGCCGGGGGCGCGGGTGATCGCCCGCTATCGCTCTCGCGTCTCGGAACAGCTGGGCGCGGCCACCATTGAGCCGGTGGGCGAGGGGCCTGCCGCCCTGTTCGACGATCCCCTGGCCCTGGCCGGCCTCGCCGCCGCCGCCTCGGTGGCCGCCGGCGCCCTGCCGGAGCGCGAGGCCCATCCGGGCGCCTTCTATGCCCTGGAGGCCCTCAGTGCGGCCCTGGCGGCGCTGGAGACCTGGCCGGCGGTTTACGTTCGCTTCGAGGCGGGGCTGCTGCAGGAACTGGGCTTTGGCCTGGACCTGTCCAAATGCGCCGCCACCGGATCCACCGACGACCTGATCTACGTCAGCCCCCGCACCGGCCGGGCGGTCAGCCGCGACGCCGGCGCGCCTTACGCCGACCGCCTGCTCAAGCTGCCGCCGTTCTTGCTGGCCGCGCAGAGCGGGCTGGCGGCGGGCGACGTCGGCTCCGGCCTGACCCTCACCGGCCACTTCCTGGAAACTTTTGTCTTCGCGGTGATGAACCGTCCCCTGCCGCCGGCGCGGGTGTGGCTGATCGACCGGCTGAAGGACGCGGGAAGGCTTTGACCCACACCTCTTCCTTCGGGAGGGATGTGGGTAGGCAAAGCTGGACACGACCCCGAGAGTCGGTGAATGGCATGTTCCATGAACAAGCCTGCCCCACCATCCGGCGGCGGAGACGACGCAGACCGCATCATCGACTCGCCCCTGAGCGAGGCGCTGTCGAGCCGCTATCTCGCCTACGCCCTGTCGACCATAACCCAGCGCGCCCTGCCGGACGTGCGCGATGGGCTGAAGCCCGTGCATCGGCGGCTGCTGTTCGCCATGCGCATGCTGCGGATGGACCCGGAGACCACGGCCAAGAAGTGCGCCCGTGTGGTCGGCGACGTGATCGGCAAATACCATCCTCATGGCGACACCGCCGTCTATGACGCCCTGGTGCGGCTGGCTCAGGACTTCGCCCAGCGCTACCGACTGGTGGACGGGCAGGGCAATTTCGGCAACATCGACGGCGATAACGCCGCCGCCATGCGGTACACCGAATGCCGCCTGACCGAGGCCGCGGCCCTGCTGCTGGACGGTATCGACGAGGACGCCGTCGACTTCCGCGCAACTTACGACGGCGAGGAGGAAGAACCGGTGGTGCTGCCGGCCGGCTTCCCCAACCTGCTGGCCAATGGCTCGTCCGGCATCGCCGTGGGCATGGCCACCTCCATCCCGCCGCACAACGCCGCCGAGCTGATCGACGCCTGCCTGATCCTGCTGGACCGACCGTCCGCCACCACCGCTGACCTGGTCGCGGTCTCCGCGGGACCTGACTTCCCCACCGGCGGCATCATCGTCGAGCCGCCGTCGTCACTGATGGAGATGTACGAGACCGGCCGGGGCGGGGTGCGGGTGCGCGCGCGCTGGCACGAGGAGGACATGGGCCGGGGCGTCTACCGGATCATCGTCACCGAGATCCCCTATCAGGTGAAGAAGGCCGAGCTGATCGAACAGCTGGCGGAGCTGATCGAGAACAAGAAGGCCCCGCTGCTGGGCGACGTGCGCGATGAGTCCGCCGAGGACGTGCGGGTGGTGATCGAGCCCAAGTCCCGCAACATCACCGCCGAAGTGCTGATGGAGAGCCTGTTCAAGCTGTCGGACCTGGAGACCCGCTTTCCGGTCAATATGAACGTCATCGGCGCCGACGGCGCGCCTGGCGTGATGAATTTGAAGGCCATGCTGCAGGCCTTCCTCGATCACCGCCGCGAGGTGCTTGTACGCCGCGCCCGGTTCCGCCTGGGCAAGATCGAGGCCCGGCTGCACATCCTGGACGGGCTGCTGATCGCCTATCTGAACCTGGATGAGGTGATCCGCATCGTCCGCTATGAGGACGAGCCCAAGGCCAAGCTGATCGCGGCCTTCGACCTCACCGACATCCAGGCCGACGCCATCCTCAACACCCGGCTGCGCCAATTGGCCAAGCTGGAGGAGATGGAGATTCGCCGCGAGCACGCCGACCTGGCGGAAGAACGCGATGGCCTTGTGGCCATGCTGGCCAACGACAAACAGCAGTGGAAGCTGGTGGGCCTGGGTCTGCGCGAGGTGCGCAAGGTGCTGGGTCCCGACACCGCCGTCGGCAAGCGGCGCTCCACCTTCGCCGACGCTCCCAGCGTCGATCTGGCCAGCGCCCTGGAAGCGACCATCACCCGCGAGCCCATCACCGTCATCCTGTCCGAGCGCGGCTGGATCCGCGCCACCAAGGGCCGGGTGGAGGATCCGTCGGAGCTGAAGTTCAAGGAAGGCGACAAGCTGGGCTTCCTTGTGCCTGCCGAAACAACGGACAAGCTGATCATCTTCGCGTCGGACGGCCGCTTCTTTACCCTGGCCTGCGACAAGCTTCCCTCCGCGCGCGGCCATGGCGAACCCCTGCGGCTGATGCTCGACCTGGACGACAAGGTCGGCCTGGTGGACGTCTTCGCCCACAAACCGGGCCGCAAACGCATCCTGGCGTCCAAGGCCGGCTATGGCTTCGTGATGCCGGAGGAGGAGGCGGTGTCGTTCCGCCGGGCCGGCAAGCAGGTGCTGAATGGCGAGGCGCTGATCTGCCTGCAAGCTGCCGGCGACCACCTGGCGGTGATCGGCGACAACGGCAAGATCCTGATCTTCCCCCTGGACGAACTGCCCGAAATGCCCCGCGGCAAGGGCGTCAAACTGCAGAGCTACCGCGAAGGCGGGTTGCGCGACGCGCTGGCGTTCAAGGCGGAGGACAGCGCAACCTGGATCGACACCGCCGGCCGCACGCGCGTCTGGGCGGAGTGGAAGGAATGGCTGGGCCGCAGAGCCGCCTCAGGCAAGATCGCGCCGAGAGGCTTCCCGACGAGCCGGCGTTTCCGACCGAAGTAGGCTGGGGCCTTTGTGCTCGGCCTAGTTTGCCTCATTGCCCAGGCCTTGTGCCTGGGGAACCGTGTTAATTTGGACTGCGGGTAAGGCGCTGCCTTGGCCTTGGACTCGCAAACGCCTAAGTCTTTGTCACTGTGAGTAGAGATCACATGACCAGACGCCGTTTGCCATCCTTGAGCAGTCTGAAGGCCTTTGAGTCTTTTGCGCGGACCGGCTCAATGACGCGGGCGGCTGAGTTGCTCAACGTCACCCACGGGGCGGTCAGCCGGCAGATCAAGGCGCTGGAGGAACAGCTGGGCGCGCAGCTGGTGAGCGGGCCGCGCCATGGCTTGAGGCTGACCCCCGCCGGGCGCGAACTGGCCGCCGCCTCCAGCGCCGCCTTCGACTTGATCGCCGCAGCCCTGCCAGGCGCCGGTGCGGCGGAAGAGATGGTGGTGTCCAGCCCGGGGACCTTCGCCATGAAGTGGTTGATCCCGCGCCTGCCGGCGTTTCTGGACGCCCACCCGAACGTTAGGGTCCGCATCGTGGCCAGCCATGCGCCGGTGGACTTCGGCCAGGGCGGGCTGCACGCCGCCATCCGCATCCAGGGCGACGAGCCCGCGCCGGGCGTGCGGCGCACAGCCTTCATGGATCACTTCCACGGACCGGTCTTGTCAGCGGAATTGCTTGCTCGATTGGGCGGCGACCACACCGCTGTTCTCAAGGCGCCCCGCCTGCACAGCGAGACCTTCCGACCGGCCTGGGCGGCCTGGGCGGCGCGGGCGGGGGTGGACCTGCCGGCCTCCGACCTCGACCGGGAGTTCGAGCACAACGCCTATATGCTGGAAGCCGCCGCCGCCGGCCTGGGCGTCGCGGTGGTCCCCTGGGCCTTCGCCCAGGCCGATATCGAGAACGGGCGTCTGGCTGCGCCCTGGGGCTTTGCCCGGATGGAGACGCGCTACACCTACCTGCGCCCCAGCCTCGCGAACCACCCGGCCGCCGTGGCGTTCGGGGCTTGGCTGGTGGAGATCGGCCGGCGGAGCGCGGGACCCCCAGCGGCGGGGTTTAACGGTCGCGAGCATTTCTGAGCGGTCAAGAAAGACAAAAACCAAAATAAGCCGTCATGGCCGCCCTTGTGGCGGCCACCCATGGTCAGCCTGGGCGCGAACCTTCGCAGCTGGAGAAGCGGACGGATGGGTGGCCGCCACAAGGGCGGCCATGACGGGAAGGGGGTGGGTTCCTACCGCTCCGGATGCGTCAGCGCCTGATAGGTCAGGGTTCGCGCCTGGCCGCCCAGGTCGTCGCCGCCGGTGCCGCCCATGCGCTGGATCATGCCGACGAACAGGACGTCGTTGGTGGGGTCGATCCAGAACCAGGTGCCGGCGGCGCCGCCCCAGCTCATAGTGTCCTTGCCCTCGTTCAGGCCGGCCGCGCGCGGGTCCTTCACCACCATGAAGTCGAGACCGAAGCCCACCGCCTCGTTGAAGCGGGCGCCGCTCGTACCATTGGTGTTGATCAGCACGCTGTGCGGCACGACATTGGTGTCCATCAGCTCGATGGAGGACGGCGCCAGGATGCGCACGCCGTCCAGTTCGCCCTTATTCAGCATCATCTGGCAGAAGCGGGCGTAGTCGATGGTGGTGGAGACCAGGCCGCCGCCGCCGGATTCCATCTGCGGCGGCTTGGTGTAGTCGGGCATCTTGTTGCCGAACAGTTCATTCGCCTCGACGATCTTGCCGGCCTGTTTGTCGAACACATAGTTGGCGGCGAGCCGGCCGCCGGCGCCGGGGCGGGTCTGGAAGCCGGTGTCCTTCATCTTCAGCGGCTTGAAGACACGCTCATCCAGGAACTGGCCCAGGGTCTGGCCGGACAGTTTCTCGATGATATAGCCCTGGATATCGACGGCGCTGGAATAGGACCAGTCGGTCCCCGGCTGGTACATCAGCGGGATGGTGGCCGTGCGGTCGATCATCTCCTGCAGGCCGTGCGAGGCCAGCACCCCCTTCTTGCGATAGAGCTTGTCCACGGGGTGGGTGTCGCCCAGGCCATAACCGAACCCGGCGGTGTGGCTCATCAGCTCGCGCATGGTCGGCGGCCGCTTCATCTCTTCGGTGGTGATATTGCCGTCCTTGTCGACGCCGGTCATCACCTTGAGGTTCTTGAATTCGGGGACGTAGCGGGTGATCGGATCGTCCAGCCGCCATTTGCCCTCCTCGAACAGGATCATCATGCCCACGCCGGTGAGGGGCTTGGACATGGAATAGACGCGAAAGATGGCGTCCTTGGTCATCGGCGCGCCGGTGGCCAGGCTGGCTTTGCCATAGGTCTTGAACTCGACGATCTTGCCGTGGCGGGCCAGCAGGGTGGTCATGCCGGCCACGCGGCCCTCGGCGACCACGGAGGCCATATAGTCGTCCAGCAGCTTCAGCCGGTCAGCGTCGAACCCTTCGGCCGCCGGGCTCTTGGCGGCGACCAGCGAGGCGTCGGCCTTGGTGGGCGCGGCGAAGGCGCTGGTCATGGGCGACAGGACCAGCGCGATGGCGGTCATGGTCGCGGTGATGCGGGCGTGGTGCATGGTTTCCCCCTATTTGTAATCAGCACAGCTTATGCCGCCGCCGCATTGGCGCAAAGTCCGTTGCGTGCAGGGAATGAACCCGTCTACCGATAAGGAGACTTGGGGAAGCGGTGGTTCATTTCATGGCGACTGGCGATTTGGATTCCGCTCTGCGCGGCTACCTGCAGACCGGCGAGCGGCTGAAATGGACCGGGGCGCCCGCGCAGGGATTCAGAACCTCGCCGCAGGACCTGTTCATGATCCCGTTCAGTCTGCTGTGGGGCGGGTTCGCCATCTACTGGGAGTCTAGCGTGCTCAGTTCAGGGGCCCCGGGATTCTTCGATCTGTGGGGAATCCCGTTTGTCGCGGTCGGGCTCTATATGATCTTCGGCCGTTTTATCGTCGACGCCTGGGTGCGGTCGCGGACAATCTACGGGGTGACAGACAGACGGGCGCTGCTGTTGCGGCGAGCTTTCGGCGAAACGCTGAACGCGGTCCCGTTGGATCAGAACGTTCGGCTACGGGCCGAAGCTAATGGAGTTGGCAGCATCGAATTTGGTCAACCGACCTCGATGTTTTCCGGGAACCGCAATTCCGGATTCTGGACGCCTGCGCTAGCGCCAGGCGTTCGGTTCATCGGCATCGACAATGTCAGGGACGTGTATCGGCTGGTCAGCCCAGGGGCCTGAATCAGCAGCCGCCCCTAAACCTTCCGCGTCCAGGCCTTGTCGCGGTCGCGTTTGCTCATGGGGACCCAGCCGCCGGGGCGCAGGATTTCCACCGGATTGAAGCGGGCCTTGTAGGCCATCTTCTGGCTGCCAGCGACCCAGTAGCCGAGGTAGACGTAGGGCAGGGCCGCTTCCTGCGCCTGATCAACATGGTCAAGGATGATGAAGGAGCCCAGGCTGCGCTTGGCCATCATGGGGTCGTAGAAGCTGTAGACCAAGGACAGGCCGTCGCCGAGCACATCCACCAGCACACAGGCCACCAGGTCGCCGGGCCCCCGGTCGTCCGACGGCGCGCGAAACTCCACTAGGTGGGTGCGGGCGGTGGTGTCCTCCACCATGGCCACATAGTCGGGCCATGTCATGTCGGCCATGCCGCCCTCGGCATGGCGGGCCAGCAGATAGCGGCGCAGCAGCTCGAACTGCTCCATGGTCGCCTCGGCCTCGACCAGATGGCGCGACAGGTCACCGTTGCGATCCAGGATCCGGCGTTCGGAGCGGGAGAAGGGATAGCGGGTGGTGGGGATGCGGGCGGAGACACAGGCGTCGCACAGTTCGCAGGCCGGCCGATATGCGATGTTCTGCGAACGGCGAAAGCCGATCTGGGTCAGGGCGTCATTCACCGACGCGCCATCGGCCAGGGGCAGATGCGCGAAAACCTTCCGCTCCTCGCGCCCAGGCAGATAGGGGCAGGGCGAGGCCGCCGTCAGGAAGAACCGTAGCTGTCTTGTCGCGAAGTGGTGGGTCACGGGACCGCGCCGAATGAACTCTAAAATCCGATTAGGACAAAAGCTTCAGCATCCCGCAAGCGCTGTATTGACGCGGCGCTTCAGGGTTGGTGATCCGGCGGCAAAACCGGCTTGTCCCGTAGCAGAACAATGGCGATCCGCCGGTTTCCAGGCAAGGTGGGGTCGTCTGGAAACAGCGGATCGGAGGCGGCCTTGCCGGCCACCTGATAGACTCGGTCCGGATCGACGCCGGCCGCCTCCATCACCTGGCGCGAGGCGTCGGCGCGGGCCGACGAAAGCTGCCAGTCGCCGGCGGACTTGGAGCCGTTGGCGTTGGCGCTGGTGTGGCCGGAAATGGTGACCCGGTTGGGCAGCCGCTGGACGATCTTGGCCACCGCCTGCAGCAGGATGCGGGCCCGGTCGTTGGGCTTGGTCGAGCCGGGCTCGAACATCGAACGGCCTTCCTGGTCCACCAGTTGGATGCGCAGGCCTTCCGGCGTCTGGTCGATCAGAATCTGTTTCGACAGCTCGGCCAGCTCCGGCATGTCCTGCATCGCCTGGCGCAGGGACTGGGCGGCGCTCTCAAAGGCGGCGTCGTCGCGCTTGTTCAGGGCGTCGCGAAGGGCCTGGTCGCTGGCGGTGTCCAGGTTGGCCGCGCCGCCGCCCTTCGTGCTCTGACCCGCATCACGGGTCGAGGGCGGCGCCGGGGGCGCCAGCTGTTCGATGGTGGCCTGGGAACCGTTCTGCTTGGCGCCGTCTTCGCCCAGGGCCGTGCCCGCCAGGATGCCGCCGGAGCCGGAAGTGGATTGCGACACGCTGGCCGGAGCGAAATAGTCGGCGATGCCGCGCTTCTGCTGCGGGCTGGTGGTGTTGATCAGCCACATCAGCAGGAAGAAGGCCATCATCGCGGTCACAAAGTCGGCGTAGGCGACCTTCCAGGCGCCGCCGTGGTGACCGCCCCCGATCACCTTCTTGACCTTCTTGATCATGATGGGTCTGTCGCTGACAGACATGCGCGGCCCTCAATCCCTTACGGCGTCAAGGCCCACATGGTGAAAGGACAGCGTTAAGATGGTGTTGCGAACGGGGGGATTTGGCCGGTTCGGCCCCTGGGTTCAAATGCGGGCTGCGATTGCCGTCAATGCACGCTGCGGGGCGGCGGCGTGCTGGCGGGCTGGGCGATGCGATGGCTGGCGTAGGGCAGGTCGCGATAGACGCGATCGCGACAGCTCATGAGCAGTCCCGCTTCGTCAAGCAACGGCCGAATGTCGTACATTTCGGCGTCGGTCAGGCTCCAGAGCAGGCGGCCGGCGCCGACGTCCTGCAACTGGCCGCGCCCAGGCTTGGCGGCAATCCATTCCGTCAGATAGCCCAGAGAACCGATCGGCTCACGCGTGTGACGCTCTGAAATCAGGTTGACCTGGAAAAGATCGCGAAAGCTTGGCTGGCCTGGAGACCACATTCTATGGGTTCCCACGAAATTGCGCCAAGCCATGACTTCGTCGTGCTCGTAGTCGAGCATCGTGGGGTAGTATACCCCGGGCAAGACGCCGTTAGAATAGTGTATTGGGCTGCATAGATCGTCTCTAATGAAGTAGTATCCGTAGTCCGCCCCGATCATTTTCGCCGCGAGCCGAAGAAGTCTCGAGCCGAGTTCGGATTGGTCACTGGTCAACGGAAATATGAAATTCGCGCCATATTGGTCGAGAAGACCGCGTTCCGGACCGAGCGAATAGGTGCGGCCGCCATTTCCGCCGAAGAAGATGGTGTTGTATAGCGTGCCAATGGCTGGCTGGTCGCCCCGAAACAGAACGCTCTTGGCCTCCCGCGCCTTGACGAATTTTCCGTCTATCAGGCGCTGAAACGACGTGGATTTAAACTCTCGCGACCGATGTTCGCCCGGCAAGGCGTAGCTGGCGTAATACATCTTATCGAGCAAGTCGCATTCACGCGCGCATTCGAACAGGAAGGCGGCCATGGCCTGATAGCCTGGCCATTTGGGGCCATGAACCGCGATCCCACCGAGCAGGTTTTCTCGCCAGGGGAAGTGGCTGTAAATGCGCTCGGTGATTTTCTTCAGGTCGAAGACATCGGATGTCACGAACATATCGTCAGCTCAAAAGTCTATAGTATGGCGAAATCATAAGGCCGCTGAGCTTATAATGCTGACCTTTAAACGGCCTAAATCCAGGTAAATTGTTAAAAAATTCCTCTCTGTCCTTTATCTCTTGTCCTGGCGACAGGGTTTCGTAGGGGTGATAAATATAGTTGTTTTCGAGGCCCGACCGCACAACCCCCAAAACGTCTGGTCGAATGCGATTCTGATACGTGCCGCCCGTAGAAGTCATCAGTGTACGGTTGAAAAAGATTTCCGAAAACTGATTCGTCCCCGCCATTTCCAACGCTTCTCGAATACCATCGGCTGCATGGCCTGTTTCTTCACCGCGGGAATACGAATAGGTCACTTGAGGCGTTCCGATGAGCTTGACGGCGCTGTATCCTCTCGGTTCTTGGAAATCTTCGTCACGCGTCTCGCCCATCAAGAGAGGGCCGATTTTGTCGATGGGGACGTAGATCACCACTTCAGGCGCCTGGCGACCACCGTTCGGCGCGAGGGCGGCTTTGATGGCGTCGTGGGTCGCCCTTGGCCAGAGGGCGCCGCTTGGCAGCGTGGGGTTACGGGTCGGGGGATAATATAGGCCGTTGATCGTTATGCCCGGCGTGTCCCAGCCCTGTGGCACGCGGATACCGGCGTAGTCCGGCTCCGCTTCAGGAATGGGAATCGGATCGGGCGGCGGCTCGTTATCGCCTGGGCCGCCGCCACCTGTATGGATGAGACGCCCGCCGTATAGATGCGCGGGGCCAGACACCACGGTGGCCGATTGCGGCGGCGCCGAAGGCGCCGGATTGGTCCGACCGTGCCTGGGGAGCATGATGGGGCGCTTGGGGGAGGTTGCCGTGTTGTCCGGTGCGCCGCCAGCACCCGTCGTCCACCGACCTTGCCGATCGCGCGGTTCGTTGGGGTCGTATTTTGCCAGGCGTTCCTCGGTCCGGGCGATGCGGATCGCGCCGTCCCAACTCAAATCAGGCAGGCGCATCTGCACCGCGGCGATCTTCGCGCGGCCGAGGTCGCCCTTGTTCAGGGCTTCGGCAACGATGGTCAGCCGTGGCGAAAGGTCCACGTCGCCTGAGCCGCCTCCATAGGCCGCCTTCATCAGGGCGCTGAGTTCCGCCTTCGGCCTGGCTGCGAAGCCGAATGCTGTCTTCCGCAACAGCGGCGCGCCAGCGAGCGAAACGCCCGCCTCGGCGCAATTCAATCCGAGACTACCGGTCTCACCGGACAGCCGAAACGCTGGGCCCAAGGGCGCCTCCATCGATTTTGGGAACCGACGGACTATACGCTCCCGCTATGTTCTTATCAAGAACAAAATAAGAACCGACGCCTTCGCGGTCTCAAAGCCCTCGGCCCGGCCCTGTCGGCGGCCGCCCCCTCACTTCCCATCCACGGAAAACGCCAGCAGCACATTGTTGCCATTGCCGCCGGTGTTGGCCGCGCCGTTGAAGCCGGACATGGTGTAGACCATGCCGTCGGCGATCACCGGGCCGTAGCCGTCGATGCTGCCGCCGGGCTGGTCCTTTACCGCGTTCACCGTGTCATAGGTCTGGGCCGTGGTGCTGAAGGCCCAGATCACCTTGCCGGTCCGGGGGTCATAGGCGCGGAACCAGCCGTCCATCGTACCGGAGAAGACCGCGCCGGGCATGGTGGCCGGCGCCTGGGATTGCGCCCGCATGCAGACGCCGGGGACATAGTCGCTGGAGCGGTCGCCGGCGTAATGGCAGGGCGCCTTGGGGGCCGGGTCGAACCAGACGATCTTACCGGTAAAGGGATTGAGGGCGCTCAGACCCGGCTTGGGCGTCGCGTCGCCGCCGCCCTTGACCCGTTCGGGCTGGCCCTCGTTGAACAGCAGGCCCACATCCGAGACCGGGACGAACAGATAGCGTTTGTCCACCGCGACGCCCCATTCGATCCCGCCGAGGGCCGAGCCGGCGCCGACCTGCGTCTTCCACAGCAGCTTGCCGGTGTCGGGGTCGAAGCCATAGGCGATGCCGGACTTCTGCCCATCGACGATCACCTGCTTGCCATGGGCGTCGGTGAACAGGATCGGGGAGGAACCGAAGTCGTAGTCGGGACCCTGCGGGCTGTTGCAGTTGGGACCCCGGTGGGCGGGGTCCTCGCAGCCCATGATGTAGTTGTCGTGCTCGGTGACCTGGGTGGACCAGCGGATCTTGCCGGTCTTCATCTCGATGGCCATCACCGCGTCGTCGCCCTTGGTGGGGGCGTCGGTATAGGAGTCGCCGGTGGCCACATAGACCAGGCCACGCTTGGCGTCGGTGGTGGGCGCCGACCAGATGGCGCCGCCGGCCGGTCCATGCCGCTCGATCCCCGCCGGGTTCTTGCCCAGGGAGACTGCCGGCTCATTGATGGTGAAGGTCTTCCACAGCTGTTTGCCGGTCTTGATGTCCAGGGCGACCACCGAGCCGCGGAACGAGCAGCAGGCATAGGTGGGCTGCATCGCCACCGGCTCCTCGCCGGAGCTGAAGGGCACGAACACCTCGTCGCCGGAGACGGCCAGGGCGCCGCCGACGCTGCTGGCGGCGTGGGTTTCCAGGGGCTCGCTCTTCCAGATTTCCTTGCCGGTCTGGGCGTCCAGGGCGTGGACCTGATGGCCGACGCCGATGAAGGTGGCCCAGCCGCTGGGGGAGATGGCGGATTTGATCACCATGGGCGCGCTGCGCGACGCCAGGTTCGGCACGATCCAGTGGGCGCAGCCGGTCCTGGCGTCCAGGGCGTAGAATTTGCCGGTGCGGTTGGTGACGAACAGCCAGTCGCCGATCACCGTGGGCTGGCCGCCGCCGGTCATGGTGTAGGCCCATTTCACCTTCAGCCGGGGAATCTCGGCGGCGGTGAAGCCGGGGGTTGGCTGGTAGCGGCTGGTGTTGGCGTCATGGCCGATCTGGCGCCAGTCCTCGGCGCCGGTCTGGATCGGCGGATTGACCTCGCACATCTTGTCGACGCCCACGGGGCTGATGGTCACGCGGCGCCGGCGCGGGGAGGCGTCCTGGCTGGGGGTCAGATAGGCGGCGACGGCGGCGATCTCGTCCTTGCTCAGCCCCTTGGCCATGGGAGCCATCTCGCCGTCGGTGAGGATGGCGATGACATTGGCGCGGGGATAGGCGGCGATGGTCGCCCGGCTGGGCGCATGCTGGATCGGCGGCTCGTGGCAGCCCTTGCAGTGCTGGGTGAAGATGGCCTCGCCGTCAGGCGTTGCGGCGGCGGGAGCTGTTGCGGGGGGCGCAGCCGCGGCGGGCGTCTGGGCGTTCGCGGGGGCGGTCGAAAACGCATAAACTACCGCGATCAGGCTCGCGGCCAACCCAGCCTTGGTGCGCATTCCATCCCCCAAGAATTCTTTCCCTAGGTATGGGCCTTAACCGAGGTCTTTTGCAAAGGTGTTTCGGAATGTGGGAGCCGGCGTGAGGGGCATTGAACTTACGCCAACACTCCCTCGTCATCCCGGCCGTAGCGCAGCGGAGAGCCGGGACCCAGGGCTGCGCGCTCAGTCCCCTGGGTCCCGGATCGCCCCCTTGGGTCGTCCGGGATAACGGGATAAAACACCGGATCAAACATGGTCCGAACGGTCTACCCGACCGCCGACCGCGCCGCCTCGTAAACCCACGCCCCGTCTGGTCGCTGGATAAAGCCGTTGTCGCGATAAAGATTGCGCACCGGGGTGTTGCGCGGGGTCGGGGTGATCCGGCCCAGCAGCGGCTGGTCAGCGGCCTCGACAATCGCCTGCAGGAAGCTGTGTTCCACCCCCATGCCCAGGACACGGCAGCTGATGGCCAGGCCGGTGATTTCGCCGTCCTCGATGATCGCCGCCCCCACCAGGCCATGGTCGCCGAACCGATCGCTGACCCATAGCGAGAAGCCCGTCGCGCGGCCGCTGGCGAGGCTGGCCGCCAGGACGGCGCCCGGAAATTTTCGGCCGGTGGTGTTGAACTGGGTGGTGCGTTGGAACAGCTCCTCGATCCGGCCAAGATCGCTGTCCGTGGTCAGGGACTCGATGCGGCGGCGCAGGTTCAGCGAGGCCAGATAGTCGGCCTCCGAAACCGCGTCCTGGCGCAGGTGCTGGCGGTCGAGCTGGGCCTTGACCAGGCCCGTGCGCCCGGCCGCTTCTCCGCTCAAGCGCGGGGTCATCAGCCGGGGGTCGTTCAGCAGCCGCGCGCGCAGCCCGAACGGATTGTCGCCCCAGACCTCCACCTGCGGCAGGCGCTGGCGCACCCGGTCGCGCTCCACCGGGTGGTCGTCGATGAAGACGAAGCTCTCCAGGACAAAGCCCAACTCGTCGGCGATGGATTGGATGTTGGCGACCTTGTCGTCCCAGTTCACCCGCCAGGTCACGAAATCGTCCGGGGTCAACAGCCGGCCCGTGGGATGCAGGTCGTCGTATTTCCATAGCTCGCGGACCGTGGCCTCGTCATTCTTGCTGACGCACGCAAGCACCACCCCCCGACGCTTCAGGGCGAGCAGCGCCTCGTGCAGGCCGAAATAGAGGCCCACGTAGGAGAAGGGGCTGCTGATCGCCGGGTCGAAGGCGAAGGGCGCCCCGGTCTCCGCCAGCACCCCGGGCCACAGGGTGCCGTCCAGATCGACGATGACGCACTTCTTCGCATCCACGCCCAGGGCGGTGATCAGGGCGTCGACATGGGTCGTGGCCATGGCCCGCTCGCGCAGATAGGGGTCGCCGCCGACCAGATCCGCCAGGGGCGCGATATCCGGGAAGGCGTCATGAACCGCCGCCTTCTCCGACGCCGGCCGCTGCAACATCCATCCGGGGGAACCGAAATGGGTGAAGCCGACCTGGCCGTCGTCGAGCATCCGCGCGGCGCCTTCCGCGCCCAGGGCCGCGGCGATGTCCACCACATGGACGTCCGGGAACCGCTCGGCCAGGTCCGACAGGGCGGCGTTGGCGAGGCGGAAACGGTTGCGGTGGCCATTCAACCCGCGCTCGGCCATGCCCAGCGGCTGCACGGTGGGCTCGGGCAGGTTGTCGATCAGTATGGGCGCCGAGCTGTGCCGGCGCAGGCTGTCGATCAGTTGCTGGGCTTCGGCGATATAGCCGGCATAGGGGGCGCGGGCGGCGTCCACCGGCCCGGCGATCGCGTGCCTGGAGCGCAGGGCGCCGATCAGGATGATGTCGTGCGGGCGCTCGGCCGCCAGACGCACATCGTCCGGGAAGGTCGCCGCGATCTCCAGGTCTATTCCGCGTTTGGCGGCGTCCTGGCGCAGGAAGTCGGCCTCCATCTGCAGGTCGCAATCCCCCAGGATCAGCGCCGTGACCTTGCGCCCCTTTCGCGCCAGATCCTCGATCCCCAGGGCCGTGCTGGCGGCCCAATAGCTCTCGCCGCCCGCCTGCCGTTCGCGGCGAAAGGCGTCCAGCAAGGCGTCGGGGTCGCGGCCGTGGGTCGGGGAGAAGGCGGCCGAGGCCTCGGCCAACTCCTCCTCGGCGGTCTTCTGGGTGAGGATGTCCTGCTCGGTCAGGGCCGCCAGCAGATTGACCAGCCCCTCCGGCGAGGCCGGCGTCAGCCTGGCTAGCGCGGCGAACTCGTCCGGCAGGGCTCTGGGGGTGGAGAAGAAGTTGATGATGGCGGCCAGGCCGGTATCGACCACCCGCCGCTGCTGGCTGACGGCGTGCACCAGCAGGATGCGCGCGTCGCCCACGGGAATCTGGTGCAGAAAACTGGATCGGCGAAGGATCACTGGTATCGCCCGGCAGCGTTGAACCGGACCAATAGAAGCCTGATTCCGTCAATCCGCCCTACGCGCATCGGCTGCGGCCTCGGGCGGGCAGGCCTTGAGCGCTTAGCCGCGACAGGCGCGCCGGCTGATGCTGAGGTCGTACTGCGGGTAGCCGAACTGGCCCCTGGGCGTGGAACCGTACTCGTACCCAACCCCGTCGAGGCAGAAGGTCTGATAGCTCGGCAGGGGCGCCGGCAGCACGGCGCGCTGGTCGAAGCGGGGTCCGATCCGCCGACGCAACGCCGCCTCGATCACCTGCTGGTAGGTGTCGTAAGCCTTACCGTTGATATGGACGATGCACCGCCCGCGATAGAGGTCGACGCCCAGCCCACGGAAACGGCCGCCGTAGGAATGGTCCGGCGGGGTCGGAAACAGACCCTTCAAAGCCGTGGCTTGCCTGACTAAGCCGATGGCCTGCGCGGCGCGCTGCTCGGAAACGCCATCAAGCGCATAAGGCAGGCAGCCATTGTCGATGACAAAGGCCAAGCTGTTGTCCGTGGCGGACACGCCCCGTGGATCGGAGATTTCCAGCTGTGCCCGAGCGGCGCTGGCATTGCAGGCGAGGGCAACAAACAGCGCGGAGACGATTGTACGGCGCATCCTGAGATCTCCTCGGTCCATGCATGGCTCGCGAGCTTCAGCGGCGTGCAACTCAAGGTCTGATGTGATCAAGTCGGCCTTGTGGCGCGCTCGCGCTAGGCCCCCAGCAGCCCCGCCGCGCGCTCGGCGAAATAGGTGATCACCCCGGCGCAGCCGGCGCGCTTGAAGGCGGTCAGGCTTTCCAGGATCGCCCGCTCTTCATCGATCCAGCCGTTGCGGCCCGCCGCCATCAGCATGGCGTATTCCCCGGAGACCTGGAAGGCGAAGGTGGGCATGGCGAAGGCCTCCACCACCCGGCGGACGATGTCGAGATAGGGCATGCCCGGCTTGACCATCACCATGTCGGCGCCCTCGGCGATGTCCATGGCCACTTCGCGTAAGGCCTCCTCGGTGTTGCCGGGGTCCATCTGATAGGTGCGCTTGTCGCCGGGGTTCTCCACCGATCCGGTCCCGAGCTTCCCCGAGCCGATCGCCTCGCGGTAGGGGCCGTAGAAGGCCGAGGCATATTTGGCGGCATAGGACATGATCATCACGTCCTGATGACCGGCGGCCTCAAGCGCGGTCCGCAGGGCGCCGACCCGGCCGTCCATCATGTCGGAGGGCGCCAGGATGTCGGCGCCGGCGGCGGCCTGCATCAGCCCCTGTTCCACCAGTCGCTCAATGGTGGGATCGTTGAGAATGCGGCCATTCTCGATCAGGCCGTCGTGGCCGTGGTCGGTGAAGGGGTCCAGCGCCACATCGCACATGATGCCGACCTCGGGCGCCGCGTCCTTCATGGCCTTGACCGCCTGGGCGATCAAGCCGTCAGGGTTGCCCGCTTCGCGCCCGTGAGCGTCCTTCTTGGCGCCGTCGATGTGCGGGAAGACGGCGATGGCGGGGATGCCAAGGGCCCGGGCTCGGACGGCGGCCTTGGCGGCTTCACGAACGGACAGCCGCTCGACCCCCGGCATGGCGGCGACCGGAATCCGCTCCTCCAGCCCGTCGTGCACCACCATCGACCAGATCAGGTCGTTGGGCGCCAGGGTGTTCTCCCGCACCAGTCGGCGCACCCAGTCGGCTTGGCGCAGCCGGCGAGGGCGCATGGCGGGGTAGGGCGCGAGGGGGGCGCCGGACATGGCAAACTCCGGAAAAGCCTTTGGGCTAGGGCGCGGTCTGGCGGATCGAGCGCTGTGACGCAAGGCGTGAGAAGCCGTAGGCCGAGGTCACGAACAGCCACAGGCCGGTGATCACCCCCAGAACCCCGGCGGCGGCGAACATGGCCACCGTGCCAGCGTCGATGCGGATCGGCGGCAGGGTGGTGGTGTCCCAGCCATTCCAGCGGCTGTGCACCGCCGTCGCCACCACCTGGGCCATCATCCAGGCGATGCCGGCAAAGGCCGACAGGGCCGCCAGCAGGGTCAGGGCGAACCCGACCCAGAAGATGAAGATCTGGAACCGGTGATGGCCGGCGATGAAGGGCGCCACCTCCCGCCGCTTGGCGTAGGCGATCGCCACGGCGACCAGGGCGGGGAGGCCGGCGAAAAACACCGCGAAGAACAAAAGCCCGTAAGCCAGGAGCGCCAGGTTACGGTCGACATCGTCTGGAGGGTCGGATCTGGCGACGTCTGTCACTGCGGCCATGGTCCATTCTACGTCTTGCGCCGCCCCGCGGCCTGAAGATTCCTTAGATTGCGCTCTTGACGGCGGTTGCTCAACCTTCATCTGTGCGGGCGATTTCCCCCAGATCAAGGCCCGAGATGGATTTTTCGCTCAACGACGACCAACGCGCCATCGAGGATGCAGCCCGCAACTTCGCCGCCACCGAACTGGCGCCGCATTCGGCCCGGTGGGACGCCGAGGAGGTGTTTCCGGTGGAGACCCTCCGCGCCGCCGCGGCCCTTGGCTTTGCGGGAATTTATGTGGATCCCGAGGTGGGCGGCTCGGGACTTGGCCGGCTGGACGCGGCCATCATCTTCGAGGCCCTGGCCTATGGCGACGTCTCCACCGCGGCCTATCTGTCGATCCACAACATGGCTTCGTGGATGATCGACAAGTTCGCCTCCACCGCCCTGCGCGAACACTATCTGCCGCGCCTGACCACCATGGAACTGATCGCCTCCTACTGCCTGACGGAGCCGGGATCGGGGTCGGACGCGGCCGGCCTGCGCACCACCGCTGTGCGCGACGGCGATCACTATGTGCTGAACGGCTCCAAGGCCTTCATCTCGGGGGCAGGCGTTTCTGACGTCTATGTGGTCATGGTCCGCACCGGCGGCGCGGGTCCCAAGGGCGTCTCGGCCCTGATCGTCGAGAAGGGAACGCCCGGGCTCAGCTTCGGCGCCCCTGAGCGGAAGATGGGATGGCGCAGCCAGCCTACCGCCCAGGTCAACTTCGACGAATGCCGCGTGCCGGTCTCGAACCGGATCGGCGAGGAGGGCGAGGGGTTCAAGTTCGCCATGGCGGGCCTGGACGGCGGCCGGCTGAACATCGCCGCCTGCGCCCTGGGCGGCGCGAGCCTGGCCTTCGATATCGCCAAATCCTACCTGGAAACCCGCCACCAGTTCGGCAAGCCGCTGAAGGAAAACCAGGCGCTGCAGTTTCGCCTCGCCGACATGGCGACCGAGCTTGAGGCCGCCCGGCTGATGGTGCGGCGCGGAGCGGGGGCCATGGACGCCAAGGATCCGGGCGCTACCCGCCTGTGCGCCATGGCCAAACGCTTCGCCACCGACGCCTGTTTCGAGGTCGCCAACCAGGCCCTGCAACTGCATGGAGGCTATGGCTATCTGAAGGACTACCCGCTGGAGCGCATCGTCCGCGACCTGCGGGTGCACCAAATCCTGGAAGGCACCAACGAGATCATGAGGGTGATCATCGCCCGCGAGCTGTTTCGCTCGTGAACGGATTTCGCTTCAGAACCCTTCCCCTTCGATGGGGGAAGGGCAGGGTTGGGGGTGTTCGCGCCGACGGCGACGCGAATGGCTCAGATGGGCGCCGGCGCCCAGCCGCGCTTTTTGCCCCAACCTCGTGGCCGCACCCCCACCCAACCCTCCTCCATCGAGGGAAAGGGCTCAGCCCTTCGGCGGCCCGCCATGGTTGAGACCACAATCGAAACCGAAGTCATCGCCCGCGTCGACGGCGCCATCGGCCGCTTGACCCTCAATCGTCCCGGCGCGTTGCACGCCCTCAACACCGGCATGTGCGAGATCATGATCGAGGCCCTCCTGGCCTGGCGCGATGATCCCGCCGTCAGTCTCATCCTCCTCGACCACTCCGGCGAGCGCGGCTTCTGCGCCGGTGGCGATATCCGCATGCTGGCCGATAGCGGCGCCAAGGACGGCGTCCAGGCGCGCCAGTTCTTCCACACCGAATACCAGCTCAACGACCTGCTGCACCGCTACGCCAAGCCCGTCGTCGCCGTGATGGACGGGGTGACCATGGGGGGTGGCGTCGGCCTGTCCCTGCCGGCCCGATATCGGGTGGCGACGGAGCGGACCACCTTCGCGATGCCGGAGACGGGCATCGGCCTGTTCCCGGACGTCGGCGGCGGCTGGTATCTGCCCCGGCTGCCGGGCAAGGCCGGCCTGTGGTTGGCGCTCACCGGCGCGCGGCTGAAGGCGGCCGACTGCCTCGCGCTTGGGATCGCCACCCATGTGGTGGAGAGCGCCGCGACAACCGCGCTGAAGGCCGCGCTGGTCGCCGAGCCGCAGCGGGTCGATGCGCTGTTGTCGAGCCACTCGGTTGCGGCCGCCGAGGCGCCCATCGCCGCGCGCCGGAACGACATCGATCGCCTGTTCGCCGGCGAAAGCGTCGAGGCCATTTTCGCCGCCCTGGCGACCGATGGCGGGGCCTGGGCGGGCGAACAGCTCAAGAGTCTCAAAACCAAGTCGCCGCAGACCCTGAAGGTGGCGTATCGCCAGTTGCGCCTTGGTTCGGCCAGGACCAGCTTTGCTGAGAACATGGCGATGGAATACCGGATCGGCGCCCGCGTGGTGGCCCGGCACGATTTCATCGAAGGGGTGAGGGCGGTGATCGTCGACAAGGACAATGCGCCGCGCTGGTCCCCCGAAACCCTCGAGGGCGTCAGTGACGCGATGCTGGATGCGATCTTTGCGCCCCTGGCGCCGGACCAGGAATGGGCGCCCCTGCCTTGATTTCGACCGCGCCTCGGCGCTGAACTGAACCAAATGGGAGGAAGACCAATGCGGCTATCCATGAAGACGCTGATGTGCGGCGCTGTGTTCGCTGGCGTTCTAGGGGCGGGGTTCGCCGTGGTCGCGGAAGTCCCAGGCTATGTCGCCGCCGCGGTCGCCGATCCGGGCCGTCCGGATACCGACAAGGCGCGGGACTCCTTGCGCAAGCCGGCCGAAATGATGGACTTCGCCCGCATCCATCCCGGTGAGAGGGTGGTCGAGCTGATCCCCGGCAAGTTCTACTTCACCCGTATTCTCAGCAAGATCGTCGGCCCTGGCGGCCACGTCTATGCGGCGGCGCCCGGTGGTGGCGGCTCCGGCGACGCCAAGGCGGCCGCGGTCAGCCTGTCCACCGATCCCCACTATGGCAATGTCAGCGACGTCAGCCTGCCCGGCGGCCTGTCGAGCGTCGGTCCGGTGGACGTGGTCTGGACCGCGCAGAACTACCATGACTTCCACCTGGCCCGTCTGAACGTGGATGTTCCGGCCCTCGACAAGCTGATCTTCAGCATCCTGAAGCCCGGCGGCGAATTCATCGTCATCGACCATTCCGCCGTCGCCGGCAGCGGCCTGGATGTTCCCGACAAGCTGCACCGGATCAACGAGGATATCGTCAAGAAGGAGGTCGAGGCCGCCGGCTTTGCGCTGGAGGGCGAGACCGACGTGCTGCGCAATCCCGCCGATCCGCGCACGGCCCTGGTGTTCGACCCCTCGATCCGTGGCCATACGGACCAGTTCGTCCTGCGGTTCCGCAAACCCAAGTAGCCACAAACCAAGTCGTTAGGGGCTTCGTCATGAAGGTCGCGTTCATCGGACTCGGCAATATGGGCGGCGGCATGGCCGCCCGGCAGGCCGGGGCGCAGCGCGGCGTCGCCGCGTTCGATCTGGCGCCGGCGGCGCTGGATCGGGCGGCCGCCGCCGGCTGCGTCAAGGCCGGCTCCGCCATCGAAGCGGTCCGGGACGCCGAGGCGGTGATCACCATGCTGCCCGCCGGCGAGCATGTGCGCCGCCTCTATGCCGAGGCCATCCTGCCTCACGCCCCCAAGTCGGCCCTGCTGATCGACTGCTCGACCATCGACGTCGACAGCGCCCGCTTGGTCGGCGAGCAGGCGAGGGACGCCGGGTTCCGGTTCGCCGACGCGCCCGTCTCCGGCGGCACAGCGGCGGCGGACGCCGGGACGCTGACCTTCATGGTCGGCTGCGACGAGGCGGACTTCGCCGATATCGAAGCGGCGTTGCAGCCCATGGCCCGCGCTATTGTCCGGGCCGGCGATGTCGGCTCGGGCCAGGCGGCCAAGATCTGCAACAACATGCTGCTGGGCGTCTCCATGCTGGGGGTGGCCGAGGCCTTCAACCTGGCCGAATCGCTTGGCCTGGACGCGCAGCGCTTCTTCGACATCTCCTCCAAGGCGTCCGGCCAGTGCTGGTCGATGACCAGCTACTGCCCGGTTCCGGGTCCGGTGCCCGCCTCGCCGGCCAATCGCGGCTTCGAGGGCGGATTCGCCGTCGCCATGATGCTGAAGGACCTGAAACTGGCCCAGGACGCCGCCGCCAAGACCGGAACCTCGACGCCGATGGGCAATCAGGCCGAGGCCCTCTACGCCCTGTTCGACCGGCTGGGCTATGCCGGCAAGGACTTCTCCGCCGTCATCCGTATGCTGAGCGGCCGGCTGGAAGGGCTGGCCTAGCCGCCGCCCCATCTATCCGTAGACATACGGGGTTGGGCGCGGCGCCCGCTATGTTACAATCGCGTCACTTTCCGAGAGTGGACAAGGCTTTCTCAGGGGTGCAAAACGCCGCCTGTTCGAGGTGCTCGCGGGGCGCGGGCGACCTAGGGATGTGAGGTAATGGATTACAAGGCCGCCTTCCGTAACGCCGTCGACAAGGTCAAGTCGGAAGGCCGCTACCGCGTGTTCGCAGATCTGAAGCGCTATCGCGGGGAATTTCCCCGCGCCGCCTGGACCCGCGAAGACGGCTCGCAGAGCGATGTGGTGGTCTGGTGCTCCAATGACTACCTCGGCCAAGGCCAGAATCCGGTCGTGCTCGAAGCCATGCACAAGGCCATCGACGAGGCCGGCACCGGCTCCGGCGGCACGCGAAACATCTCCGGCACCACCCACTATCACGTGGAGCTCGAGCGCGAGCTGGCCGATCTGCACGGAAAGTCCGGCGCCCTGCTGCTGACCTCGGGCTACGTCGCCAACGAGGCGGCGCTTTCGACCCTGGCCAAGGTGCTGCCGGGGTTGATCACCTTCTCCGACGAACTGAACCACGCCTCGATGATTTCCGGCATCCGCAATGGCGGCGGCGAGCGGCATGTGTTCCGTCACAACGATCTCGAACATCTGGAAGAGCTGTTGCTGGCCGCCCGGCCTGACGCGCCGAAGCTGATCGCGTTCGAGAGCGTCTATTCCATGGACGGCGACATCGCCGACCTAGCCGGCACGATCGCCCTGGCCAAGAAGTACGGCGCCCTGACCTATCTGGACGAAGTCCACGCGGTGGGCATGTACGGGCCTGAGGGCGCCGGCGTGGCCCAGCGTGACGGGGTGATGGCCGAAATCGACATCATCGAGGGCACTCTGGGCAAGGCCTTCGGCGTCATGGGCGGCTATGTCGTCGGCGATGTTGAGATGGTGGACGCCATCCGCTCCTATGCCTCCGGCTTCATCTTCACCACCTCGATCCCGCCGGCCCTGGCGGCCGGCGCCCTGGCCAGCGTCCGTTGGCTGCGCGAGCACAACGAAGTCCGCGTGACCCACCAGGAACGGGCCGCCAGCCTGAAGCAGCGGATGGTCGCCGCCGGCCTGCCGGTGATGCCGTCCGTGAGCCATATCGTGCCGGTGCTGGTGGGCGATCCCGTCCATTGCAAGATGGTCTCGGACATGCTGCTCGAAGACCACGGCATCTATGTGCAGCCGATCAACTATCCCACCGTGCCCCGGGGCACCGAGCGGCTGCGGTTTACCCCCACGCCGTTCCACACCGACGGCATGATGGACGACCTGGTCAAGGCCCTCGACGCCCTCTGGTCGCACTGCAATGTCGCCAGACTGGGCGGCCGGGCGGCCTGATCCAAGCCTCTGTTCGGCAGGCCGAACCACCATCGCGTGGTGACGTAACGAGCGATTGAGTTATGTTGCGGCTGGACTCAGGTTTAGCACGGCGCCACATCCAGCCCCCATGTCTTCGACCCTCACCCAATCCGACGCGCCCTCCGCCGAGCGGCCGGCGCCCCGCTATAAGCGCGTGCTCTTGAAGGTCTCCGGCGAGGCCCTCATGGGCGACCAGGGCTTTGGCATCGACCTGGCGACCCTTGATGCGGTCGCCTCCGACGTGGGCGAGGTTGTGGCCCAGGGGGTCGAGGTCTGCCTGGTTATCGGTGGCGGCAATATCTTCCGTGGACTGTCCATGGCCGGCAAGGGCATGGAGCGCGCCAGCGCCGACTATATGGGCATGCTGGCCACGGTCATGAACGCCCTGGCCATGCAGAGCGCCCTGGAAAAGATCGGCGTCCATACCCGCGTCCAATCCGCCATTCCCATGGACGCGATCTGCGAGCCCTACATCCGCCGCCGCGCCTTGCGGCACCTGGAAAAGGGCAGGGTGGTGATCTTCGCCGCCGGCGTCGGCGCGCCCTTTTTCACCACCGACACCGGCGCCGCGCTGCGCTCGGCGGAGATGGGCTGCGAGGCCCTGTTCAAGGGCACCAGCGTCGACGGGGTCTACACCGCCGACCCCAAGAAGGACGCCACCGCGCAGCGCTATGAGCGGATGTCCTACCAGGAGGTCCTGGCCAAGGACCTTCGGGTCATGGACGCCTCCGCCATCAGCCTGATGCGCGACAACGCCATTCCGATCATCGTCTTCTCGATCCGCGCCCGCGGATCCTTCCTCAACGTCATCAAGGGCGAGGGCCTGCACACGGTCATCACCCACGACGTCAAAAACTGAACCTTGAAGGAGAGGCCGAATGGCCGACGCTGAAAAGCCTGTCATGGCGCGTTACCGTGACCGGATGGACAAGACCGTCAGCGCGCTGAAGGAAGAGTTCGGCGGCTTGCGCACCGGCCGCGCTTCGGCGTCGCTGCTCGAGCAGGTCATGGTCGAGGCCTATGGCAACAGCACGCCGATCACCCAGGTCGCCAGCATCAGCGTGCCCGACCCCCGGTCGATCAGCGTCAACGTCTGGGACCGCGGTCTGATCGTCTCGGTGGAAAAGGCCATCCGGTCCGGCGGCCTGGGCCTGAACCCGGTGGTCGAGGGCCAGAATCTGCGGGTGCCGATCCCGCCGCTCACCGAGGAGCGCCGCAAGGAAATCGCCAAGATCGCCGGCAAATACGCCGAACAGCAGAGGATCGCGGTGCGCAACGTCCGCCGCGACGCCAATGATGATCTCAAGAAGGCGGAAAAGGACGGCGCCATCAATCAGGACGAACTGAAACGGATGACCGATGAAGTTCAGAAACTGACCGATGAGGCGATCAAGCGCGTCGACGAGGCCTTGAAAACCAAAGAGCAAGAGATCATGCAGGTCTAATGGCGCATCGGAGAATCGTCGCCGATCCGCCGGAGACCCCAAAGGGCATGTCGTCGTCATCCGGCTCCGGGCCGTTGTCTCAGCCGAAGGCCAAGACCCCCGCTGGCGGCGCCGCTGGACTTCACGTCGCCATCATCATGGACGGCAACGGTCGTTGGGCGAAGGCGCGCGGGCTGCCGCGCACCCTGGGACATCGCTCCGGCGTCAACGCCCTCAAGCGCACGGTGGAAGCGGCGCCGGACCTGGGCGTGGACCGGTTGACGGTGTTCGGCTTCTCGACAGAGAACTGGAGCCGCCCGGCGCGGGAAGTGTCCGAGCTGATGGGCCTGTTGAAGGCCTATATCGAAAGTGACCTTGCCCGGCTGGAACGGGAAAACGTCCGCGTCAGGATATTGGGCCGGCGGTCGGACCTATCCGCGGATATCCAGGACATCATCAATCGCGCGGAGACCCGCACCGCCGGCAACAGCCGCTTCCTGCTCCAGGTCGCCTTCAACTATGGCGGCCGGCCGGACATCGTCGACGCCGCACGGCGCCTGGCCGAGGAGGCGCGGGCAGGGCGGCTCGATCCGGCCAGCATCGACGAGACCGTCTTCGAACAACACCTGTCGACCTTTGAGGGCGGCGCGCCGGACCTGATCGTCCGCACCAGCGGCGAACGGCGCTTGTCCAACTTCCTGCTCTGGGAGACCGCGTACGCCGAGCTGGTGTTCCAGGATGTCCTGTGGCCGGACTACGGCCGCCAGCATCTGGCGGCGGCGATTGAGGAATTCCGGGGCCGCGAGCGCCGGTTTGGCGGAGCCGAAGTCGATGACGTCCTCGCGACCGGCTAGGCGTTTCGATTGGCAGAACCTCGCAATTAGAGCGGCGTCCGCGGCGGTCCTGATCCCCGCCGTCGTCGGCGCTATCTTCTTGCCGTGGCTGTTCCCGACCTGGCTGTCGGGGGTGTTCCCGATGCTGATCGCCATCGCCATCGCCCTGCTGGCGATCGAGTGGGCGCAGATGACGACGCCCGACGCCCGCGCGCGGGTCGCCGTGGCCCTGACGGCGGCCATCGTCATCCCCATGCTGATGGCCTATCGCCACGCCTACGTCCTGGCGGATGTCAGCGCGCTAATCGGCATGGCGGTCGCCGCCATTGTCGCCCGGTCGGGGTCGCAGAAGCCCCAGGATGCGGCCTTCGGGGTCGCCTATATGGTCATCCCCTGCCTGGCCCTGATGTGGATGCGGGGGCAGGGCCAGCCGATCAGCTGGACCATCCTGCTGTTTGCCGTCACCTGGTCGGCGGACATCTGCGCCTATGGCGCCGGCAATCTGCTCAAGGGGCCGAAATTGTGGCCGCGCTTCTCCCCCAACAAGACCTGGTCGGGTTTTGTCGGCGGCCTGATCGGGGCCATGGCGGCGGCGGTCGCGGTAGGGTACTTTTCCACCGCACGCCTTAGTTTCGCCGCGGCCGCCGCCCTTGGTCTGGTCGGGGGACTCGCCACCATGGCCGGCGACCTGTGGGAGTCGATGTTGAAGCGTCGGTACGGGGTCAAGGATTCGGGCGACATCATCCCAGGCCATGGCGGCCTGCTCGACCGCGTCGACGGGCTGATGTTCGCCATCCTGGCCATCGCCGCCGCGCGATACGCCCACCAGGTCGGGTGGCTGCATTGACCCGGCGCCGCGTCACCGTCCTCGGATCCACCGGCTCGGTGGGAACAGCGACCCTGGACTTGCTGCATAAGGCGGAGCTGCACGGCTCGGCCGATGTGGAAGTCGTCGCCCTGGTCGCCGGGCGCAACACAGCCCTGCTGGCCGAACAGGCCCTTCGCTGGCGCCCTCGGCTGACTGTCATCGCCGATGAAGCTTGCCTGGCCGAGTTGCGCGAACGCCTGGCCGGCTCCGGCCTCGAAGCCGCCGCCGGCGAGCAGGCAGTTCTGGGCGCCGCCGAGCTGCCGGCGGACTGGGTGATGTCGGCCATTGTCGGCTCCGCGGGCCTGGCGCCCACCCTGGCCGCGGCGCGCACCGGGGCGGTGATCGCCCTGGCCAACAAGGAAAGCCTAGTCTGCGCCGGTCCGGTGCTGCTGGAAACCGCGCGCCAGTGTGGCGGCGCGGTGATCCCGGTCGATTCCGAACACTCCGCCATCTTCCAGGTGCTGCAGGCGGACTGCCTTCATCGCGTCGAGAAGCTGATCCTGACCGGCTCGGGCGGCCCGTTTCGTCGCTCGAGCGTGGCGGAAATGCGTCAAGCCACGCCAGAGCAGGCCGTAGCGCATCCGAATTTCAGCATGGGCGCCAAGATTTCGATCGATTCGGCGACCATGATGAACAAGGGCCTGGAGATGATCGAGGCCGCCTACCTGTTTTCCACCCCGGCGGAGCGGATAGACGTCTTGATCCATCCTGAGCAGATCATCCACAGCATGGTGGAATACCAGGACGGCTCGACTCTGGCCCAACTGGGTCCGCCGGATATGCGCGGGCCGATCGCCTGCGCCTATGCCTGGCCGGACCGATTGCCCTGGCCAGCCCCTAAACTGGATATGGCCGCCATCGGTTCCCTGACCTTCGAGGCCCCCGACCCCGAACGCTTCCCCGCGCTGAACATCGCCCGCCAAGCGATGAAGGCCGGCGGCCTGGCGCCGGCCGCCATGAGTGCGGCGAATGAGCAGGCGGTCGCGGCCTTCCTTGACCGGCGCATCGGCTTTCTCGATATTGCCGCCACGGTGGCTGAGACCCTCGAGCGCATGGATGCGTCGCGGGCTTTCGCGGGGGCGAACGGCGACGCTTTGGAGGCCGCTATGATGACCGACCGCACCGCGCGCCGCACCGCGCGCGACGTTCTGGCCGATCTCGCGCCGTCCAACAGCTGATCGAAGGGTCGCAAGCGTCGCATGTCGCCCATTCTGCATTTCCTGGCTCTGCCGCTGGTCTGGATCGCCCCCTTCCTGGTGGTGATGATGACCATCGTCGTGGTGCATGAGTTCGGCCACTTCTTCGCCGCGCGCTGCTTTGGGGTGGCCATCGACCGATTCTCCATCGGCTTTGGCCGCGCACTGGTGAGTTGGCGTGACAAGTCCGGGGTGGAATGGCGGATCGGCTGGGCGCCGTTCGGCGGCTACGTCCAGTTCTCCGGCGATGAGAATGTCGCCAGCGTCCCCGATCAGAATGACCTCGAGGCCCTGCGCGCGGACATCGTCTCGCGGGAAGGCCCCGGCGCCGCCGACAAATATCTGGTGTTCAAGCCGCTCTGGCAGCGGGCGGTGGTCGCCGCCGCCGGGCCGTTCGCCAACTTCGTCCTGTCGTCGGTGATCTTCGCCCTGCTGGTGCTCACCGTGGGCGAGCCGTCGGCGCGAATCGACGGGATCAGCCCCGGGAGCCCTGCGGCCGCCGCCGGCCTCAAGGCTGGCGACATCATCGAAAGCGTGGCCGGTCACGGAATCACCAGCTTTTCCGATCTGGAACAGATCGTCACCGTTCGGGCCAATGTCCCGCTGACGATGACAATCAAGCGTGGCGCGGCGGAACTGACGCTCACCGCCACGCCAGCCGCCGCGACGGTAAAGGACATCCTTGGCCGCGACGAAGTGGTCGGGCAGCTCGGCGTGATCAACATGCCCTCGCGGGCGGCCGGGGGCTGGCGCAGGGTCAATCCCCTGGAAGCAGCCGGCCTGGGCGTGGCCCGCACGGTGCAGATGGCCGACACCACCTTCTACTACCTCGGGCGGGCTATTCGCGGGCAGATGTCGTTCGACCAGCTCGGCGGTCCGTTACGGACGGCGCAGCTGTCACACGCGATCGCGACGGCCGGCGTGCAGTCCGGAGACACCTTGTCCGAGCGGGCGCTTGGCCTCGGCTTCAACCTGGTGAACATGATCGCGATGATTTCGGTGGGTGTCGGGATTTTCAACCTATTGCCGATTCCGGTTCTCGATGGCGGTCATCTGGCGTTCTACGCCTATGAAGCTGTTGCACGGCGTCCTCTAAACGCGGCTGTCCAGGCCGTGAGCTACCGGGTAGGCCTTGCCTTGCTGCTCGGATTGATGTTGTTCGCGACCACCAACGACCTGCGCCACAGCAGCGTCTTTCATTTCCTCGGCGGTCTGTTCTCTTGAACAGCCGCCTCACGCTGATGGCAGGCCAGATGGTTTTATTCGCCGACCGATCCGCACCGGCCCGTTATCGGCTGCTGACCGGCTTGGCCTGGTTGCTGGCGACGACGGCGCTGATGCCGGTCGCAGCCATGGCCCAGGCCCCGTCGGCGCCAGCACCGGCGCCTGTCGCTCCCGCCGCATCGGCGCCTGCCGCCGGCGCGCCCGCGCCAGCCATCGGCGCCGCCGGCGCGGCGTCGCAGACCGGCGTGGTCCAGCGGATTCTGATCCAGGGCAATGTGCGGATCGAACAGGAAACCATCCTGTCCTATCTGCCGATCCAGCCCGGCGACGTAATCGGCCGGGCCCAGATGGACCTGGGCGTGAAGACCCTGTTCAAGACCGATCTCTTCTCCGACGTCAGCATCGACCTGAACGCCTCGGGCGATCTGGTTGTGCGGGTGGTGGAAAACCCGATCATCAACCAGGTGGTGTTCGAGGGGAATGACAACCTGAAAGACGACAAGCTGCGTGACGAAGTCACCGTGCGCCCGCGCGGCATCTTTACCCGCGGCAAGGTCGAGGGCGACGTCCAGCGAATCGTCGAACTCTACCGGCGCTCGGGCCGGATCGGCGTGACGGTCACGCCCGAGATCGTCGAGCTGCCGCAAAAGCGCGTCGACCTGATCTTCGAAATCAATGAAGGCCCCAAGAGCGGCATTCAGCGGATCAACTTCCTCGGCAACAAACAGTATTCCGAGGACGACCTGCGCGGGGTCATCACCACCAAGGAAAGCCGGCTCTACCGCTTCCTGTCCAGCAACGACAACTACGACCCGGACCGGATCGACTACGACCAGGAGCAGCTGCGGAAATACTACCGCAACCACGGCTACTATGATTTCCGGGTGATCAATGCGATCGCCGAGCTGGCGCCGGAAAAGAACGGCTTCGCGCTCACCTACACCCTGGACGAAGGCGCCCAGTACAAGTTCGGCAAGCTCAAGGTCGAGACTGACCTGAAGCGCCTCAACGGCGCGGTGCTGGCTCAGCTGCTGCCCTTGCACGAAGGGCAGCTGTACGAAGACGAAAAGATTCAGCAGGCCACCGACGCCCTGACCTTCGCCGCCGGCGCCGCCGGGTTCGCCTTCGTCGACGTGGTGCCGCGCTATACCGCCAATCCGAAGACCCACACCGTCGACGTCACCTTCGAGATCAAGGAAGGCCCGCGGGTCTACGTCGACCGCATCGACATCGTCGGCAACACCCAGACCCTCGACCCGGTCATCCGGCGCGAGATGCTGGTGGCCGAAGGCGACGCCTACAATCGCGTGCTGGTCGACCGGTCGAAGAATCAGATCAAGGCGCTGGGCTTCTTCAAGGACGTCGACATCAAGCAAACCCCCGGCAGCGCGCCTGACCGGACGGCCCTGCAGGTCAAGGTCACCGAACAGCCCACCGGCGAGTTGTCCTTCAGCGCCGGCTATAGTTCGGTCGACCGCCTGGTGCTCGACCTGGGCATCTCGCAGCGGAACTTCCGTGGCCGCGGCGAAGACGTCCGGGCGGAAATTTCCGTGGGCTCCCTGCGCCAGCAGATCCAGCTGTCGTTCACCGAACCCCGGTGGCTGGGCCGCAACATGACCGCCGGCATGGACCTCTATGCCTACCGGTACGACTTCACCATCTACTCCGGCTACGACACCACCTCGGTGGGCGCGGCCTGGCGTGTGGGCTTCCCGCTCAGCCAGTATATGAGCCTGTCGGGCACCTATACGATCCACGCCGACGACGTGATCGTGGACAATTCGCTCTGCGGCGCCACGCCGTCAGTGTCGCCGATCCTGTGCGACGAACGCGGCGACAGCTTCACCTCCCTGGTGGGCTATACCCTGCGGTGGGACCACCGGAACGATCCGATCAACCCCACGCGGGGCTACAGTGTCGAACTCTATCAGGGCCTGGCCGGTCTCGGCGGCGACGTGAAGTACCTGAAGACCACCCTGAACACCGCCTGGTACCATGGCTTCACCCCGGCCTGGATCCTGACGATTTCCGGCAATGCGGGCTACGTCAACGGCTGGGGTGGGGACACGGTCCGCATCAACGACCGCTTCTATGAAGGCGGCGACTCCTTCCGTGGCTTCCAGGTCGCCGGCGTTGGCCCGCGCGACACCAATCCTGCGTTCAACCAGGCGCTGGGCGCGAAAGCCTACGCCATCGGCACCATCGAACAGACCTTCCCTGATTACCTGCCCGAGCAGTACGGCATCCACATGGCCCTGTTCTCTGATTTCGGCATCGTCGGCGGGCTGGATCCCAAGGACACCCTTTACGCCGGCCAGACCGTGCCTTCGCCGACGGTGAAGGATGACCTGGGCTTCCGGGCTTCCGCCGGCATCAGCGTGTTCTGGAAGTCGCCGGTCGGCCCGATCAAGATCGACCTCAGTCAGGTTCTCAAGAGAGAGCCTTACGACATCACCGAAACCTTCAAATTCTCAACATCAACCAGGTTCTAATTCCCATGAAGTTCAAGCAGGTAGCGTCGGCGTCCGTCGCCATGGCGGCCGTCCTCGCCTTCGCCGCGCAGGCGTCCGCGCAAACCGCCCCGCCGGTCACCGGACCGGTCATCCCCGGCATCTGCGTGTTCAACCCGGCCCGCGCCGTCGGCACCTCGACGGTCGGCAAATATGTCACCGGCCGCCTCAACGAACTCGGTCAGCAGGTGAACGCCGAACTGCAGGCGGAGCAGACCCAGCTGCAGACCGACGCCAAGGCCCTGGAAGCCCAGCGCGCGACCCTGACCCAGGCGCAACTCCAGGCCAAGGCCGAGCCGCTCCAGGCTCGCGCCGCCGCTTTCCAACGCAAGGTGCAGCAGCGCGACAAGGAAATGCAGGAAACGCAGGCCCGCGCCGTGCAAACCATCGCCCAATCGATGAGCCCGATCGTTCAGCAGACCTTTGTTCAGCGCGGCTGCTCGGTGCTGATGAACACTGATGGCCTTTATCTGTGGGTTCCCGGCGCGGAGCTCACCGATTCGGTAATCGCCGGCCTGAATGTGAAGATGCAATCGCTGCCGGTCGAACGGGTACACCTCGACCAAGGCGCTCCGGGCGCGCCGGCGGCGCGCTGATCAAGACGTTATGAGCCCGCCGTCGTCGGCGGGCTCGACGCCGTCTTAAGGACATCGATGCCCGATCCTCGCTTCTTTCAAGACCGCGGGGTCATCTCGCTTCAAGCCGTGGCGGAGTTGACCGGCGCGGTGCTGGCCGACGACTCGCAGGCGCGGCGGACCATCGCCGGCGTCGCGCCGCTCAATCGGGCGGGCGAGGACGAGGTGAGCTTCCTGTCAGACAAGAAGCTTCGCGACGATTTTGCCCACACCGGCGCCGGCGCCTGTTTCGTGTCGGCCGAGCTGGCGGGTATGGCGCCTGTGGGCTGTGTCACCCTGATCACGCCCGAGGCTCAGTTCGCCTTCGCCAAGCTGGCCTCGCATCTGCATCCCACCCATCCGTTCGAGGCGGGCGCCCCGGCGATCCATCCCACCGCGGTCATCGAAAGCGACGTCCTGATCGCGCCGGGGGTGGTCATCGGTGCGCGGGCGGTGATCGGGCGCGGCACGCGGATCGGGGCCAATGCGGTTATCGGGGGCGGTGTTGAAATCGGCCGCGACTGCGAGATCGGGGCGCGGGTATCGCTGAGCTTCGCCCTGGTGGGGGACCGGGTTAAACTCTATGCCGGCGCCGTCATCGGCGAAGCCGGGTTCGGCGTCACAGGCGGCCGCGCGGGGCTGATGGACATCCCCCAGCTGGGCCGGGTGATCCTGCAGGACGGCGTCACGGTCGGCGCCAACAGCTGTATCGATCGCGGCGCCTTCGGCGACACGGTGATCGGCGAAGAGACCAAGATCGACAATCTCGTGCAGATCGGCCACAACGTGCAGGTTGGCCGGCGCTGCCTGTTCGCGTCCCAGGTTGGCATTTCCGGCAGCACCGTCATCGGCGATGGTGTTCAATTCGGTGGCCAGGCCGGCATCGCCGATCATTTGAACATCGGCGACGGCGCCATTCTGGTGGCGCGGGCCGGGTTGATGAAAGATGTGCCGGCCGGCGAAATATGGGGTGGATCGCCGGCTCTTCTCGCCCGGCAGTGGTTTCGGCAGACCGCCTGGCTCACACGGCAGGCAGGCAGTAAGAAGTAGAGCGAAGGCGGCCCGACATAATGAAGACTTTGCCCGCCGCGGCCAGTCAGACAGACATCGACATCAATGAAATCTTCAAGCGGATTCCACACCGACCGCCGTTTCTGCTGGTCGACCGCTGTGAGGACTATCGCCCCAACGAATCCATCGTCGGCATCAAGTGCGTCACCATCAATGAGCCCTTCTTCGTGGGCCATTTCCCGCACTATCCGGTCATGCCGGGAGTCCTGATTATCGAGGCGATGGCCCAGACCGGCGCCATCCTGATGTCCAAGTCCCTCGATATCGACCCCACCGGCAAGACCATCCTTTTCATGTCGGTCGACGGCGGCCGGTTCCGTACGCCGGTGGTCCCGGGCGATGTGTTGCAAATGAATGTCGAAGTGACCCGCCGCCGGGGTGATGTGTTCAAGTTCAAAGGGCGAGCCATGGTGCGTGACAAGGTCGCCGCCGATGTGGAGTTCGCCGCCATGGTGGTGGAGACCCATTGATGGCCACGATTCACCCGACCGCGATCGTCGACGCCCGCGCCGAACTGGCCGATGATGTCGAGATCGGCCCCTATTGCCTGGTGGGCCCGACGGTGACCCTGGGCGCCCGCACGCGGCTGAAGTCGCATGTGGTTATCGAAGGCATCACCCAGATCGGCGAGGATTGCGAGATCGGCGCCTTCGCCAGCCTGGGCGCCCCGCCGCAGCACCTGGCCTATAAGGGTGAGCCGACCCGGCTGGTGATCGGCGACCGCAACCAGATCCGCGAGCATGTCACCATGCATACCGGCACCCCGGTGGGGCGCGGGGTGACGACGATCGGCTCCGACGGCCTGTTCTGTGTCGGCACCCATGTGGCTCACGACTGCATCGTCGGCAACCATGTGGTGCTGATCAATTCGGCCGTCATCGGCGGCCATGTGATCATGGAGGACTACGCCTATATGGGTGGCCTGTCCGCCGCCCACCAATATTCGCGCATCGGCCAGCACGCCTTCGTCGGCGGCATGGCCGGGGTCAACCACGACGTCATCCCCTATGGCAGCGTCTGGGGCAACCACGCCCACCTGGAAGGCTTGAACCTGATCGGCCTGAAGCGTCGCGGCTTCACGCGGGAGGTGATCAACAGCCTGCGCGCCGCCTATCGCATGCTGTTCGCCGAGGAAGGCACCTTTCAGGAGCGGCTCGAAGACGCCGCGGACGCCTATGCGGATTCCCCCGAGGTGATGGTCATCGTCGACTTCATCCGTTCGGACTCCAACCGCCCGCTCACCATGCCACAGCGGGAAATCTGAAGGCGGCAATGCGCAAGCTCGGCCTGATCGCTGGCGGCGGCGGCCTGCCGCTGGAAGTCGCCCGCGCCTGCACCATCGCCGAACGGCCCCTGTTCGTGGTCCGCCTGAGAGGCTTCGCGGACAAGGAGATGCTGGACTTTCCTGGCGGCGAAAGCGGCATCGCCGAGATGGGCCGCAGCATCAAGCTGCTCAAACAGGCCGGCTGTGAAGCGGTCTGTTTCGCCGGCCAGGTGAACCGACCGGACTTCGCCAACCTCAAACCCGACCTGCGCGGTCTGGCCGCCCTGCCGGGCGCCATCGCCGCGGCGTCCCGGGGCGACGATGAGCTGCTGCGGTATCTCATGAGCGAGTTCGAACGCGACGGCTTCGTGGTCGAGGGCGCCGACCAGGTGGTCGCGGGCCTGGCGATCGGGGCGGGACCCCTCGGCCGCCTTAGCCCCACCGAGGCTCACGATCTCGACATCCAGACGGCCTTGCGCGCCGCCCGCGCCCTGGGCGACCTGGACATCGGCCAGGCGGCGGTGTCCGCGCGGGGCCTGGTGCTGGCCATGGAAGCCGCCGAGGGCACGGCCGCCCTGCTGGCCCGGGTTGCGGACCTGCCGGCCGCTCTGCGGGGGACGTCTGGCGAGCCCCTCGGCGTCCTGGCCAAGGCGCCCAAGTCCCGGCAGGACCGCCGCATCGACCTGCCCACCATCGGCGTCGACACCATCACCGCCGCCGCCGCCGCGGGCCTGGCGGGCATTGTCGGCGAGGTCGGCGGCCTGCTGGTGGTGGATCAGGCGGCGACAGTCCGCATGGCCGACGACCTGGGCCTGTTCATTGTCGGTCTGCCAGCGCCGCACAAGCCGTGAGCCGGCCCTACAAGGTCATGCTGGTGGCCGCCGAGGCTTCCGGCGATGTTCTGGGCGCGGGCCTGGCGCGGGCGCTCAGACAGCGTCTGGGGGCGGGCAATGTGGTGTTCGTCGGCGTCGGCGGCGAGGCCATGGCCGAGGAGGGGGTGGAGAGCCCCTTCGACTTCCGCCAGCTGTCCATCCTGGGCGCCATCGAGGGGTTGATGGCCTATCCTCGCGTCATGCAAAAGGTCGCCGAGACGGCGGCCCTGGCCCAGCGCGAAAAGCCAGACATCGCCGTGTTGATCGATTCCTGGGGCTTTACCCTGCGCGTGGCCAAGGCCCTCCGCGCCGCCGACCCGCAACTGCCGCTGATCAAATATGTCGCGCCCCAGGTCTGGGCCTCCCGGCCCGGCCGCGCGCGCATCCTGGCCGGGGCAGTGGACCACCTGCTGGCCACCCAGTCCATGGACGCCCCCTATTTCGAGCGCGAAGGCCTGCCCACCACCTTCGTCGGCAATCCGGGCCTGACGCGCGACTTCAAGGATGCGGATCAGGCGCGGCTGCGGCAGGCGATCGGCGTCGGGCCAGACGATCCCGTCCTGCTGCTGCTGCCGGGCAGCCGCCCGGCCGAGGTCGAGCGGCTGATGGCGCCGTTCGAGGCGGCGGTGAACATCCTCAAAGCTACCCGGCCCGGGCTGCAACTGGTCTTGCCGGTGGCCAACACGGTGACGGACAAGGTCAGGTCGCGGGCGGCGGGCTGGCTGCATCCCGTTCATATCGTCGAGGGTGACGATCTGAAATTCGACGCCATGCAGGCGGCCACCGTCGCCCTGGCCTGCAGCGGCACGGTGACCACCGAGCTGGCCTTGGCCCGATGCCCCATGGTGGTGGCCTATAAGGTCAGCGCGATCACCGGCTGGATCGTGCGAATGGTCATCCGCACCCCCTACATCAACCTGCTCAACGTCGCCGCCGGCAAGTCCATCGCCCCGGAGTTTCTCCAGGAGGACTGCACCGGCCCGAAACTGGCCAAGGCGCTGGCGGAACGGCTCGACAGCCCGGCCCTGCGCGAGACCCAGGTCGCCGCCCAGATGGCGGCCCTGGAAACCATGGGCCGCGGCGGCCCCGACCCGGCCGAGAAGGCTGCGGAGGTGGTGGCGGGGTTCCTGGTGGAGAAGACAGCGGCGACCTGAACGCCACCGACGCGTTCAAAAGGAGACGGCGCAGGCTACCCCAGCGGTCGTATCCTGCGGCGCGTGTCCGGGCAGGTTGCTCGTCGATGCGACCCTTGGCACACACCCGTTGTGCGGCTTGAGCGCCAAAAAGGGCTGCTGCAGCAAATCCCTTTTGGCTGCGGTGTCGAACGCCAACCGCTTGCTGGGATCAACGCCCAGGTTTGCCGTTGCGAAGCCTGAGCCGAGACGTCTCGTCCGTTGCTCACAAGCCTCCCGTTCGGACGCCGACAAATGGACAAGGGATGCGGCGCCGCACCCCACCGTCGCGCGAAGAAAGGACGTCAGCCGTGGATCAACCTCGGGCGCTCCTGGTGGCGCAGACACACTGCCGGCTGATCTGACGTCCTTCTGCGATGTTGGCGGCGCTGGCGCCGATGGCGATGTTGGAATCGGCCGGGATTGACGGGTGTCGTCATGGGAGGCGAGCTTTTTCCGGACCGCTTGCCTCAGCGGATCG